>ENA-OOXP01000018-OOXP01000018.1-human-gut-metagenome-genome-assembly--contig:-NODE-18-length-129068-cov-4.170766_pt1 | contig 129068 bp, 122 predicted proteins | sample MGYA00241591_ERZ501351 | MGnify/ENA primary metagenome ERZ501351 (study PRJEB25962, sample SAMEA1968361) | human gut metagenome | biome: human gut; feature: human-associated habitat; material: faeces...
AGAAAGTAAAGAAATCCATTGATTCTTACAAGTTAAAGATCAAGGGAAGAAATAAAGGGCAGGAAATGATTTCAGGAAAAGAGATTGATCTTGCTTTTACTTCTGAAGAAAAAGTCAAAGAAGCATATGATGCGCAGCACAAGAAAAGTGTATTCTCAGCATTCTTTGGTGGATCAAAGACAAATGTTACAGCAGTAACATTATCAGAGAAGAAATTAAATAAAAAATTAAAACAGTCTGTATTAGTAAAAGGCAATGATTCTTATAAGATTACAAAACCGGTTGATGCAACAATTACATATGATACCAATAAGAAGTATGGTGTGATTCAGAAAGAAGACAAAGGAAACTATCTCAATCGAAAAGAATTCTATAATGCAACAAAGAGATCTGTAGAATCCTTAAGTAAAACATTGAATTTAACAGATGAGAAAAACAATCCAGATGTCTATGTGAAACCAGGTTTATATCATGATGATGAGCAGTTAAAACAAATGCAGACAACTTATAACGAATACCTTTTTCATTTTATCCAGTGGGATATGGGAAATGGTGTAAAGGAAACATTAGGACCAGATGCATTAAAAGATTGTATCACAGTGAACACAAAGAAACGAACAGTAAAATTAAGCCAAGCAAAAGTTGAAAAATGGCTGGAAAGTTTTTGCTTAAAATATAAGACACAGGGAATTGCCAGAACATTTAAGACACATTCAGGTAAGAAAATCAAAGTCAGTGGTGGAGACTATGGATGGCGTATTGATTATGATAAAGTTATCGCACAGACAATGAAAGCGTTAAAGAAAGCACCAGAAGAATCTGCGATCAAAGCCTATGAGAAAGACCCTTCCAAGGAGAATGAACAGGCTTTACTTACAAGCTTAAAACCAGTCTACAGCCACAAAGGATATCGTATGGATTATACGAACAAGCAAAATGACTGGGATACACAAAACTACAGTGAAGTTGATCTGTCAGCACAGGAAGTTTTCGTCTACAAGAAAGGAAAACTTGTATTCAGCACAACCTGTATCACTGGAAAAGCAACACCAGATCGTATCACAAGAACTGGTGTTTATGACATCAAAGAGAAGAAACTTACAAAGACATTAACAGGTGCGGATTACAGTGTTCCAACAAGATACTGGACAAGGATCATGTGGACAGGAACAGGATATCATTACAGCAGCAGAGGAGACTGGGGAAGCTGGTCACCAACGTATTATAAGACGAATGGATCTCATGGATGTGTTAACTTAACATTATCAGATGCAAGATCTGTATATAACCTGACGAAGATCGGAGATCCTGTATTTATTCATTATTAAAAGAAAGAAAAAGAGGTTTCAATCGATGAGAAATCAATATGAAAAACAGGAAAAAGTATTATGGTATGCACAGATCATAATCTTTCTAGGAGTTTTGGCAACTTGGTTTAATCATATGGATATGCATACATTTTATACGATCAATATCATTTTATCAGTGATCTCGATCATTTCTCTGACGCTGGATCGCTTTTACTTTAGTGAGAAGATCGGGCAGAAAGTGCATAATTCTTATTCTGTTGCATATGGATTACTAGTGATCTTTACGTTACTACTGGTAATTCAGTATGCGGGGATATTAAAGATCGATCTGATCATGCAAGAAGAGACAAAGATGATCTGGGCATTAACACCAGCATTGAGCCTTCTTTGGAAGACGAAATTCATCGCCTTCCGTGAATGGGATCAGCGTTAGAAGAAAGAGTTTGTTGCTGAAGAACAGATTTATAAAAGGCTCTTGGCGTTATGCCGAGGGTCTTTTTAAACATTTCAGAGAAATAACTGCTGCCAGAGAAACCATACATCTTAGCGATATCTGTTATCTTTTTCTCATGTTTGATGATCTCAGACAAGCTCATATGAATACGAAGCTGATTCAGATAATCCACAGGACTTAGATGAACATTTCTTTGAAAGAGTCGGCAGCATTCACTATTGCTTAGATGGCAGTAAGAAGCAATATCAGCGAGTGTATGCTTTTGGTCGATCGTTTTATTGAGATATATCATCACATCTTTCATACGTTCCAAATCTCTGGATTCTTTTAAGGACAGTTCTTTGGAGAGATTCACATTATGAAAGATATAATAAAAGATCTCGTTTACAAAATGGTTGATCTTCAGTTCATAACCATCAACAGGACGGTCACAGATATCATTCATTTTACGAATCATTTCAAGAATATATTTCTGCCAAGGAATTTTTGGTACAAGTGTCTGGTATCCAAAAGAAGGCTGATCGATCAGGGGTCGGATATATTTCTGATACAAAGGATTGTTTTCGGTCTGAAATAAGACGGATGGTGAAACACGATAAATGACAAAGTGGCAGTCATAAGATTGATAAGTACAAGCCGAATAAATCTCATTCATGTTGATAAAAAATCCCTCACCGGAAGATACCAAGAAAGCCTTTTGGCGGATACGAAATTCCATAGTGCCAGAGAGAAGATAGATAAATTCAAAATGACAACTTATACGCGGAAATAAAAATCCACCAGGGATCTGTCGGATTTCAAGAATCTTTCGATCAAAAGAAACACCATCACTAAGTCTGCCGGCAGGATAAGAATGTATGGATGCATCATAAATATCATAAATCATAGAAAAACCTCATAAAATCAAAATTGTTATAATAAATGTCGAAATATGTCATAATCTAGTTTGATTTTACTATGATTGTTATAAAAAAACAAGCACTGACAGGTAATATATACCATATCAGTGCTTACTTTTTATTCAGAATCTAAAGCATCAGATGTATTTTCGCTGTAACATATAAAGCATAATAAGATTGACTATGATTCCTGCAATGCATATGATATAGCATAAAATACGAAGTGGCTGACTTTTTATTTTTTCAAATAATTTTGATAAGATCCATATTTGTGCCATATAGAAAATAAAATAAATACGTGTTCCAGATGCAAGCATCGTAGGAGAGAATAATAATGTAAAACGCGAGATCAGTCCACCAAAGTAAATACTAACGAGACAGAAACTTTGCTCATATTGTTTCACTCCATATTTTGTGTCATCACGGAAGATGTAAAAAATAGAAATCAACATACAGATAAGATAGATTACAGATAATACAAAAAGAATCATCTGCATAAGAATCTGAGAGGATGATTTCATTGTTACTTCTGGAAGCACATAATTTAGATTATGTTTTTTCAAAATGTTAAACCAGCCATAATATGCGGTCAATAATAAGCTGATGACAAAAGGAACTGTGCCGATCAGTTTATATAACAGATTGAAACGCTGATCCGAAATTATGATACATGCAATAAGAAAACCTAACAATAGAAAGATCATATTTGGAATAGAAGTAAAATGTTGAATCGTTGATACAACACAAAGCTGCAATTTCCTGAAAAATGATAATTGTGCATAATCAGGCATCCACTGTGTAATCTCTTTTGCAATTCGATTTTGATTCCCTGGGCAGATCAATACATTAACGATTCCTGCGATCGATAGCAGAAGAGACCAGATGATAACCTTTCGATTTTTGATCAGTCGGCGTCTATAATAAAATAGGTGATCATAAACAAAGAATAACAAAACCGCCAATAAAAACAGACAGGAAATAAGTTCACTGTTTGTGGCATATATCAATAACAACGAATATAAAAGAAATTGTGGAACGTTTAAGTCAGCTTGACTGACAAGTTTCATAAACAAATAAAAAGCAGCAAGTCCAGCTGTAAACGGCCACAAATAGTTTGTCGTTGTTGCGATCCATCCAGCAGAAGCAAGATGGATCAGCGGATAAGAACAAATACAAGTCAGCAAAAATAATTTCTCATCTGTATATATGGATATCATATAAAATACTGCTATAAAACAGATGCAGTCAATGATCTTCCATAAAATAGAAGGCAGGACTGCCATAAGATACATTGGAAATTCGAGAATAAAACGCGAACTCCAATTCATCCATCGCCATTTAAGAAGCGATAAAATATCATAATGATAGCTGATCAGTTTTGCCCGAAAATGAATTTCATCTCCGAAAACAGGTTTTATATAAACATGGACGAGTATCATAAAAACAGCGAATAACAAAAAATAAATATAATTTTTTTTAGATTTCATAAAAGTTCTCTCTTTATGTAGTTATTAAGAAAAATCTAATATCCTAAAGATTCTCCTACAAGAATGATTTTAATACGGCCTCTCATTGCAGCACTCTGACGACGTGTTACAACAATCTGGCTGCAGATGCAAGTGTCACCATAGCAGTCACCACAACGACCAGTCATAGAACAAGGAGTTTTAAGTCCAAGACGAAGAGTGTTTGGAGGACTGGCAAAGTTGCGGACTCTCTTTATACCATCTTCTACATCATTGACAACCTTATTCATACCAACGATCATGATCACATTCTTAGGTCCATAAGTTAAACATGCAACACGGTTACCAGTACCATCAATATTGATCAGTTCACCATCAAGCGTGATCGCATTGGAACTCATTAGATAGTAATCAGCTAATACTGCTTTAGAAAAGATCTCACGCTGCTCGTCATAATTTTTTGCAACAGAACGGTCAATGATTTCATAGTTACCATTCTTCACTGCATCCATTAAACCGATTTCAGAAATACTCATGGAACCACCCCAAGTAACAGAAGAACCTTCTTCTATGTAACTTAAAGCTTTCGCAAGTGCATCTTCCTTTGTCTCGCAGAAGACACCCTCCATATTTCTCTTTTCCAGACCTTTGATAATCGTCTGTGCACGAAGTTTTGTTGCTTCATTTAAAAACATTTATATCATCCTTTCCATATAAAGTTAAAATGGGACCTATCCTTTAAAATCCCATAAATCAAAATTCATTATATCATGTTTCAAAACAATATGATATAATATTATGTAAAACTTTTAGAAAGAGGTATTTTTTTGAAAGCACTATTTATCACAGAAAAACCAAGTGTCGCCAGAGAATTTGCAGCGGCACTTAACATAAATGCAAAAAACAGAGACGGATATATGGAAGGAGACAAGGCAGTTATCACATGGTGTGTCGGACACTTAGTCACCATGTCCTACCCAGACCAGTACGATCCTGCGTTAAAGAAATGGGACTTAGAAACCATTCCATTTATTCCAGAGACATTCAAATACGAAACCATCCCAGGAGTCCAGAAACAATTTGATATCGTATCATCTCTCCTAAACCGAGAAGATATCGATACGATCTACGTCTGCACCGACTCGGGACGAGAAGGAGAATACATTTACCGCCTAGTAGACCAGCAGGCAAATGTCAGCAAAGACAAGAAGAAAAAACGTGTCTGGATCGACTCCCAGACAAAAGAAGAAGTCATCCGAGGGGTAAAAGAAGCGAAAGACTTAAGCGAATACGATAATCTTGCTGCAGCCGCATATCTAAGAGCCAAAGAAGACTATTTAATGGGAATCAACTTCTCAAGAGTTCTGACACTCAAATACGGTTGGACCCTTGGAAACTATTTAAATCAAAAACGAAGCTTAGTCGTAGCCGTCGGGCGAGTGATGACCTGCGTTCTCGGAATGATCGTAAAGAGAGAACGAGAGATCCGAACCTTTGTGCCAACCCCATTTTACAGAATCTTAGGACACTTTGACTGTCAGGGATTTCAGGTAGAAGCGGAATGGAAAGCGGTCAAAGGATCAAAATACTTTGAATCTAACAAGTTATATAAAGACAATGGATTCCTGGATAAGAAAGATGCACAGGAATTTATCAAATGTTTAGAAGATGGCAGCAACAATGAGACAATCGTTGTATCATCCTCCAAACGACAGGAAAAGAAGAATCCACCATTATTATATAATCTGGCAGAATTACAGAATGAATGTTCCAAACGATTCAAGCTAAGCCCGGATGAGACATTAAAAGTCGTACAGGATTTATACGAGAAGAAACTGGTTACATACCCAAGAACGGATGCCAGAGTCTTATCCAGTGCGGTGGCTAAGGAGATTTACAAAAACGTCAGCGGACTAAACAACTATGCCCCATTATCAGGTTTTGCAAATGAGATCATGCAAGGCAAGAAATACCAAGGAATCATCAAGACAAAATATGTCGATGATAAAAAAATCACTGACCATTATGCCATTATTCCAACTGGACAGGCGGTAAACAGTTTATCAAGAATTTCAGAGATGGGACAGAAAGTCTACGATGTGATCGCCAGAAGATTCCTAAGCATCTTTATGCCGCCAGCAGTATATTTGAAGATTAAATTAGAGACACAAACCAAAGGCGAAGCATTCTTTGCAAATTTTAAGATGCTAAAAGACCCAGGATACTTAAAAGTGACTGGAATGGGCGGCCAGAAAAAAGAAGTTGCATTAACAGAAGAACAGATCAATGCAATCTCATCGTTAAAGAAAGGTATGAAACTACCAGTCAAAGAATACAAGATCAAAGATGGAACAACATCCGCACCAAAACGATACAACTCAGGTTCTTTGATCCTTGCCATGGAAAATGCAGGACAGCTCATTGAAGATGAAGATTTAAGAGAACAGATCAAAGGAAGCGGAATCGGAACAAGTGCGACAAGAGCAGAGATCGTAAAGAAACTTGTGTCCAATAAATACATCGCATTAAATAAAAAGACACAGATCGTAACTCCAACGTTAACTGGAGAGATGATTGTAAACGTTGTCAGTGCATCCATTGGATCACTCCTAAACCCAACCTTAACTGCAAGCTGGGAAAAAGGATTAACCTACGTGGCAGAAGGAACCGTCACAGAAGAAGAGTACATGCAGAAGTTAGACAAGTTTGTCACCCAGAAGACAAATATCGTCAAACAAAATAACTTCCAGTATCAGTTAAGACAATCCTTTGATCAGATCGCACCATATTATCAAAAGAAAAAATAAACGAAGAAAAATAAAACAACATTCATAAAAACACCTTCTATCACATATATTTGGATTATACCAAAATGGGGAGGTGTTTTTAAATTTATGAAAGAGGAAGAAATCTTAGGAATCCTTCCATTACATATCAGAACCATCATAAAGCAGGCAGACATCAACTGGGACGACCTTCAGGAAATCCGCCTGCGCATTCAAAAGCCAGTCATTTTAAAATACAGATCAAAAGCCTGTTATCTATCTGAACAGGGAAAGATCACAACAAGAAAAGAACAATTACATATCGTAACCTCACAAGAGATCAGACAAGCCATGGAATATATCAGCAGCTATTCGATGTATGCTTATATCGAACAGTTAAAACAAGGATTTTTAACGATCCGAGGCGGACACCGAGTTGGAATCTGCGGAACCGTTGTCATGGACCATGACAAAGTCAAAACAATTCGACATATTTCCGGTTTAAATATCCGCGTTGCACATGAAGTGAAAGGATGCGCAGACACCTTATATTCGCTATGCACCAGAATGGGAAAACTCATTCCAACCCTGATCATTTCACCACCTGGCTGTGGAAAAACAACATTACTCCGGGATATGATAAGAAAAATCTCCGATGAAGGACAGACCGTCGGCGTTGTCGATGAGAGAAGCGAGATCGGAGCCTGTTATCAAGGTGTTGCCCAAAATGATCTCGGTATCCAGACCGATATCATGGATGCATGTGAAAAAGGACAGGGCATGAATATGCTGATCCGATCCATGGCACCTGATGTGATCGCTGTGGATGAGATCGGAAGCAAAGAAGATGTTGAAGCTTTATTTTTCTGTGCCTACCGCGGATGTAGCATTTTAGCAACCGCTCATGGAAAGAATAAAGAATCCTTATCTAAGAATCCCTATATGCGAGAGATCATCAACAAAAAAATGTTCCAACGCTACGTGATCTTAGAACAGCGAGACCAACCAGGATATATCACAAAGATCATGGATGAAAACGGGGTGGTACTAAATTGATCAAAGTATTAGGATCACTGATCGTCATTTTCGCAGGGATCGGATTTGGATTTCACAAAGCCGCAAAAGAACAAAGACGTTTGGAACAAGGAATTGCGATCAAACGAATGTTATACCTTCTGCAAGGAGAGATCCGCTATGGATTTACCCCGCTTCCAGAAGCGGTATTAAAAATATCAACAAAAACAGAAAAAGAATACCAGCCATTCCTAAAAAACGTGGCAAAACAGTTAGAGACACATAGCGAAGAATCCTTTGCTAAAGTATGGCAGCAGGCAGCTGAAAAGAAATTAAAACAGGTGATCTACGAACCGAAGTTTTATGAAATCTTAAAAAATATGGGAGAAACGATCGGATACCTGGATCAGCAGATGCAGGAAAAAACAATCCTGTTAACGATCGAACAGCTCGATGACCAGATTTTTCTGATGAAAGATCAAGTAGTAAAAAACTGTAAAATGTATCGAAGTCTTGGAATATCACTAAGTGTCTTGATCGTGATCATTTTATTATAAAATACATCGCGATCATTTTATGACAAGGAGGGAGTTATGAGTGTCAATATCATTTTTCGCATCGCAGCCGTCGGAATTCTTGTAACGATCCTTGTGCAGGTGTTAAAACATTCCGGAAGAGACGAACAGGCTTTTTTGATCACACTTGCAGGACTGATCCTTGTTCTTGGCTGGGTGATCCCATATATCTATGATCTGTTTGAAAGCGTCCAGACACTTTTTACGATATCCTAGAGATTGGAGGCGGATACTAAGATGATAAAAGTTGCAGTCTTTGGGATCGTTGCAAGTCTGATTGCCATGAAGATCAAAACCATCCGTCCAGAGATTGCCATCTTGATCGCAGTGATCTCAAGCATTCTTCTGGCAATGTATGGATTAAAACAAATGGAAGAGATTTTAGCAGTTTTTGAGACGATCCGATCCTATTCCAAAATCCCAAAAAGTTATTTCCAGATTCTTTTAAAACTGATCGGTATCTCCTTCATCTGCGAGTTTGCATCCAACATATGCAAAGACGCAGGACAGGCATCAATCGCAAAGCAGATCGAGTTTGCAGGAAAATTAGCGATCCTGATCGTTGGACTTCCAGTCTTTGAATCGCTGCTTGGAACGATCCAGAAACTATTAGGAAATGGCACATGAAACAAAGAATATTCCTGCTAACCTTACTGTTTTTACTGATCCTTACAAGAACAAATGATATTTCAGCCAAAGAAACAAAACTCAACGAAGATATGTTTACCAATGTGGAAAACACCTTAAAAGACAAAGAGATCAATCTATCTTATACACAATTAGTAAAACAGCTGATCCACGGAAATGTAAAAGGTGTTCTGCATACGATCAAAGCCAAAATGAAAGAGGTCTTTTTAAACCGTATGTTGATCCAAAAAGACCTGATCAGAGAAATCCTTCTGATCGCATTTACCGCAGCCATCTTTAAAAATCTGTCCGATTCCTTTTTTCAGCAAAGCACAGCCAATAGTGCATTTTATATTACTTATGTGATCCTATGCGGTGTCATGGTACATTCCTTTTTTTATTTAAACAAAACAGTGACGCAGCTCGTTACCTTAATGGCAGATTATATGAAAGGAATGATCATGGCATATTCACTGGCTGTTGTCTCAACTTCCGGGATCACGACATCAACGACAGTTTATGAATTCTATCTTCTGCTGATCTATGCAATGACAACCCTTACAAATGTTGTATTACTTCCGATGATCAAGATCTTATTTGTCTTAAAGATCATCAACCATATATCAAAAGAAGAACATTTTTCAAGACTATGTAAAACGCTCGAAGGTGTGATCAAGTTTTTGCTCAAAGGATTCCTAAGTGTCCTGTTAGGAGTTCAGCTGATCCAGTCGATGATCCTTCCAGCCGTTGATTCCATGAAAAATACAGTTCTCCAAAAAGGAATGAGTGCCATTCCAGGAATCGGAAGTGGTTTAAATTCAGCCATGACCATGGTCATCGGTTCGGCAGTTGTGATCAAAAACAGTATCGGAGCCGTTGGAATCCTTGTACTGATCGTGATCATCGTGCCACCAGTTATAGAGATCACAGCAGTTGTTCTTACCTATCTGCTGGCAGGGATCATGATCCAGCCCATATCCGACAAAAGGATCACCGGAGCGATGGATGCAGTCATTCAAAGCGGAAAATTAATGCTTTCGATGATCTTTACGATGGCACTGTTATTTATCCTATCCGTGGCATTGATCGCATTCTCAACCAACGTTAATTATTATGCGGGGTAAGGGTTATGGATTATCTGAAAATGATCATATTTTTCCTGATCTTAACAACACTAATCGATCAGCTCTGCGATAAAAGCATCTATCGTCCATACCTGCGGTTAATGACAGGATTTATGCTCATCTCCTTGATGATGCAGCCAATCTCCTATTATTTATCCAACGAAGATATCGTGACACAAGCAATCTCAACCGCAGTCAAAGGGAAAAATGATAATACATTTTTTGATGATGCAAAAGAAGAAAAACAAAGCCAGATCAAAGAACAGATCACAACATTGTTTTCACAGTACGATATCAAAGTATTAAACATCACTTCACAGGTAAATGAAAAAGGAACCATCGAAAAGATCGATATCAAAACAGACAAGCTGCGTCACACAAAGAAACTAAAAACCGCAATTTCAAACTTCTATAATATGAAGGAATCTAATATAAATATAAGTGAGTAGAAGAAATATGATAGAGAGGGAAAAACTACAACATCTGATCGAAAATATAGGCATTCCAAAACTTTGCCTGATCTTACTTCTTGGCATCAGCCTGATCATCGTAAGTATCCCATCCGGGAAGACAAAGAAGAACACACAAAGCACTGAAACCACAGCAAAAGAAGATTCTACTGATCTCTATGTGAAAAAGCAGGAGAGGCGATTGGTCAATGCATTAAAACATGTAGAAGGAGTCGGAAAAGTAAAAGTGATGATCACCGTTAATTCATCCAAAGAAGCTGTCGTAAATAAAGACAGTCCCTACGAACAAAGCAGCAGTGAAAAAGAAAAAACAGTCAAAGAGGATGAACAGACCGTCTTAGTCGAAGAAGACGGAAAGAAAGTTCCATACGTGATCAAAGAAGTAGAACCAGTTGTTGAAGGAGTGGTCGTTGTCGCCCAGGGCGGTGGGAATGATATTATAAAGAATCAGATCGTTGAAGCAGTTTCTGTGTTATTTCATATTTCATCTTATAAAGTGAAAGTCTTAAAAATGGAGGATTCCTAACAATGAAAAAAGTATTTCAGAAAAATCAGATGATCATCATGACCTTAGCGGTTGTGATCGCTGTTGCAGGGTATGTAAATTATAGTCAGAAATACGATCCGGCTGGGACGAAGAATAGCAAGACGAAGACAGTTTCAAAGAATGTGGCAAAAGAAAGTGCGGCAGCAGTAACCGATGATGTGACCGATGTTGGAGAAGCGGTACTGACGAATGCTCAGGTTAGTAATTATGTGGCAAAAGCGAAACTTGAGAGGGAACAGGTGCATAGTAAGGCGAAGGATACACTGGAAGAGATCATTAAGGATCAGACGGTGAAAGATAGTGTGAAGCAGGATGCGGTGGATAAACTGGCGATGCTGTCAGAACAGATGGAGATGGAGACTGCAGCGGAGAATCTGCTGGGAGCTAAGGGATTTTTGAATAGTATTGTTACGATTACGAATGGGAAGGTGGATGTGTTGGTGAATAAGAAGGATCTGTCTAAGGTTGAGAGGAGTCAGATTGAGGATATTGTTGTTCGTAAGGTGGGGTGCCAGTTGGGTGATGTGGTGATTAGTTCGATTAAGACGGAGGAGTAGGTAGTATTGGCGGTTTAGCAATGATATTGTATAATTGAAATGATTGTTCTGTAGAAACTTGCGAAGCCTACAGGTAAGTGGGAGGACTCGAGAGGTTCTCCCATTTTTATTTGATAGAAGATAGAAATAGTATAGTGGACGAAGAAAAAGAAGATATTATTGTTTATAGATGTGGATAGAATGACAAAAAAACATAAAGTATGTTAAAATCCCATAAAAATAAATATTTAATTTACAAGAAAAAAACCATTAAATAAGAAATATATGGTATACTTAAATTAACGGATTTGTATGCGTTTCTTTAAAAGAAAGACTTAAAGGAAATAGCATCAATAGGTAATAATACTATGACTAAATTAGTCATAGATGAAAATGCTATCATGGACGTGATAGCTAAAATATGTAATGCACTAAATGTACTATGGATGAAATTGTAGAAGTTTTACCAGATGAAGAAATAAAGTTATGGGGATAAAGATATGGCTAAAATGATTGATAAATTACCAGAATATGAGGGGGAAAAGAAGGTTTGGGAATACTTATCGAAGAATCTTCCACAACAATATATAGTGTATAATAATCGCTCAATCAAAGGGTGGGAATATGATTTTTGTGTAATGGCAGAAAATGTTGGATTATTTATTATTGAGGTAAAGGGATGGTTACCACGAAATATATTTAATGTTGTCAGTGAGGATGCCATAATTTTGTCGGGAGAGGAACAGCCACAATCTAGTCCAAGAAAACAAGTGCGCGGATACAGATTTAATATGATTAATTTGTTAAAACAAGAGCTAGGAATGAATCCATTAGTTATGGATTTAGTTTGTTATCCCATGATTAGTAAAAATGAATACTTGGAAAAGCGGTTAGATGTTGTTTCAGATGAGACTGAAACTATTTTTAAAGAAGATTTAGAAGAACCTGCTTTATTATTTCAAAAACTAATGGGACGTTACAATATTAATAAGAGTACACCACATGATATTTTAGATACAAAACGTTTTGCACTTATTAGACATCATTTTGAACCTAACTTTGATTTGAAAGAGAGTGAAGAAAATTTAAATCCAGGATATTCTAGATTGCGAATTGAAAAAAACTTATTAAGTGAGGATAAAGCAGATGAGATTGTTGAAGAATATTTTAAGGGAATTAAAGAAATAGTTTTTGTTGATTCACGGGAATCTATGTGTTTATTAGCGAATAAGGTAGAAGAGATTTTATTCAGAAAGAAATTAGTACCATTAAAGGGAAATTTAGTAGTTGGGACCAGAACATTTGATGACTCAAATTTAAAAGATTTTTATTCCATTTTTAATTTTGAAGTTTACGTTCTTAATAATATAAAATCGTATGTAAATGATTCAATTCTAATTGAGGAAGGTGTGTTTGATGATGAACAAAAAATTTTATTGAAGTTATTAGCAGAAATGACTCCTTTTAATTTTCAACAATTTGAAATAGAACATGCACCATCATCTAGCAATATTATGGTTGCAGCTGGAGCTGGAACTGGAAAAACATATTCTATGGTATCTAGAGTTGCATATTTATGTAATAGAACTGCAGATGCTGTAGTCGATATTGTTAGTGATATTGCAATGATTACATTTACTAAAGATGCTGCTGAAAATATGAATCGCAGATTGAAACGTATATTTATGAATTATTTTGTACTTACATCTAATGAAAAATATATGCATTTGATTGAGGATATGAGTCAAATTCAGATTGCTACAATTCATAAATTTGCAATTTCATTATTACGTAAAGAATGTATGCGAATGGGCATCGGTTTTGATAGTCAAATATCAAGTGAAACATTCGAGCGAAGAAATATTTATCACTCAAAATTAGATATATACTTGAGTGAAAAAACAGAGGAAAATCCCAATTTTGTACATCAGCTAACTATTCCTTCATATGAACTAGAAATTATGTTAATTGAATTTTGTGATCAGTTATACAATCGTAGCATAGATATAAAATCTATTGATACATCATTATTAGGGAATCCAATCGAATCAATTCCTTATTTTAATGAATTAATAGAGCGTGTTATTATTCCATCAGAAATACAATATGCAAATGATCTAAAAGAAAAGAATATGATTAGTTTAAGAGATTGTATGATAAACATTCATAAATTTGTGGAAAATAACAGTATTAGAAGTATCGGAATTAACTATAAATATCTTTTTATCGATGAATTTCAAGATACAGATGATGTACAAATAGAAACAATTCTAGGTCTTCAAAAAGTGTTTGGAAATAATTGTAGATTATTTGCTGTTGGAGATCTTAAACAAAGTATTTATAGATTTAGAGGTGCTACATTAAGTGCCTTTGAGAAGGTGGGGGGTAATAGTGATTTATGGAAAGAGTATTCATTAAATAGAAATTATAGAACAGATGGAAGATTACTAGATATATTTGATGTGGTCTTTACTAAAATGGGAGCACAGAGATTGCTTCCTTATGAAAATGAGGATCATTTAAAAAGTCGAGTAATAAAAGAATACGCAGATGAATTGTTGGTTAGAAAAGTGGAAACACATGGAAAAGATAAAGAGAAGTTTATGGAAGATTTGTTTAATGAGATTCGTTTTCAAAAAAAAGAAATTGAAAAGCTTTCCAAACAAAAAAAATTAAGTAAAGAGGAAATGACAATAGCAATTCTAGTAAGATATAACTATCAGATTTCAAATTTGGTAAAAGCTGCAGAAAATACAGAATTAGTTATTAAAGATACAGAAGGTGGAAATCTGTTTAGACTTCCCTCTACTAGAGATTTATATAAACTAGTTCTTGCTATTACACATTCGTACAATAAAGTTTATCTAGTTAATTTCATAGAATCAAACTATGTTTCTATGAAATTACAGTTATCAAATTTTAATGGATATAATTCAGAAGAAAAATTAGATGAACTAGTTAGAATATTGGATGAATATTTTATGTTGCTTCTTGGGAAAAAATGGGACGAGATAATATCGGATTTTGAAACAAGACCGGTTTTAGTAGTATTAAGAGAAATATATGAAGCAACCAAACCATGGATTACTTATTCTAGCGATAAAGAATTGCAGTTAGAATATAAAAGTAATTATGAATGTTTGCTTGAAAAAATAACACAAAAATATTCTAGAGAATATTTGACAGTTAATATGATTGGAGAACATTTAAAAATTAATATAACTACTTACCAAGAAGAGGCATCAAGAAGCAAAGAGATTGAAACAGATGAGGTAAATATAATATGTACGACAATACATAAGTCAAAAGGTCTTGAATATGGGACAGTAATTCTCCCTTATACAGCTGATGATATTTCTAGTACATATCATTCTGGTCTTAGTGTAAATTATGTGAGTGGTAAATTAATTTATAGTTATGGATCTGGTCATGGAAATATGGATTATAGTGATGGCTACATGATTGATACTGAATCTATGGAACAAGAGCAAGAAGAATCTAGAATTCTATACGTTGCATTAACAAGAGCGATTCGAAATGTAGTATGGGTAAAGGATTTAGATAGCACCGTACAGCAGTGTTGGGGGAATTTCATGGAGGTTATTGAATAATGGCAATTACAATATATACATATAGCAATCCATATGAAATACATAAGGAGTCGTATTGGGCTTCTATTCAAAATTGTTTTCATTTGTGTGTATCACAAACATTAGTAAACGGATTATGTGACCAGTATAAGGAGTTTTACAAGGGAAAACTCACTACGGTAACAAAATTTATTAACACATTATATGAGGATTGGGAAAGTGATTCAATTACAATTAGTCAACGCGCATCTATTGATAATTTGATTGAATGTATGAATTTTTCAACAATAGTAAATGATATAGATAATACAGATATTATATCTTCACTTAAGCAAAATAGAAGTGAAGTTGTTGAAAGTGTTCGAACTATGTTTGAACTTGGGATGGATCCGGCTAATATCAGAGATGAAAAATTATCATATGATCAGAAGTGTATAGTTGAAATATATAAAGAATTGATTTTAACAAATAACAAGTTTTTTAAAATAAAGGAAAATTTTGAAGAAAAGGAAATTGATACAGCAATTGAGAATACTATTCAGGATGTTTCCAGAGGAAAATGTGATTCTAAAAAAATAAGAAAAGACTCAATTGTAGTTCACGGAATTCATCAATTCACACCTATTATGTTAAAAATGATAGAAGAGTTAAGCAAATATAAGTTAGTAGTAATTCTTTTCAATTATCAAGCTGATTATAAAAATGTATATCAAACATGGTTGGATGTATATTCTTCGTTTGAATCAAAAATCATTTTTTCACCTAAAAATTTGAATAATAATACTCAACATTTCGAAGGTGGAAAGATTGCAGATAATATAGCATCATTAATTGCGGGCAATACAAGTGTTATTGACTTTTCAAATAAAATCGAAGTGACAGAATTTGATAATGTCACAGAATTTGCTGGGTATATTGCAAAAAAATTTGAAACAGCAGAAGCATTAAGAAAAGATGATAACTATATTCATTCAGCGTTGTACTATATGGATGAACAGTTGTATGCAGCAAACAGTGAAGTGAATAATATCTTAAAAATATATTTTCCTGAACAATTTGGAGAAAGAGCTTTTTTAGACTATCCGATAGGGCATTTTTTCTTATCAATAACTAATATGTGGGATCCCAATTCTCAATCATTATGTATTAAAGATATAAATGATTTATATGAATGTTTATCTTGTGGAATTATACTCGAACAAAAGCATGGGGAATTGATTTCAATATTAGATAAGACAAAGCTTTATTATGATAAAGAAACCTCAATAAAAGGAATAATTAAGAAGTTGAGGAAACTGAAAAATCGTATAGATGAAATTGTAGATGATGATAATGAAAAACGGGAAATTCAACGTGTTGAATATTTTGATATCTCCAATTCGGAAATCGATACTATGATAAACGCATTACGAGAATTAAATGCTATTACAAAATACTTTTATGACGATTTTAGTGACCAAGGAAATGATTTTAAGTTATTCTATAAAAAAATTAGAGATGTACTTGTTTCGAAAGTATTAGATGTTCAAGAGATAGATTCAGAATTTAAAAATATTGTAGAAAGATTATTACAAAGATTAAATGAAGTTAAAGATGTAGAAGCAAATGCGTCATTTGATTGTTTAAGAGAAACGATGCAATTATATCTTCAACAAATACCTTCAGAGGGGAAAGGTGCAAATTGGATTGTTAGAAATTTTGAACAGATTGACGGTGACGTTTTAAGAAAAAATCAGAATAACCAGAATAAAATATACCATTTTGCTTGTTTATCAGATCGAGATATGAGTATTACAAGAAAAGATGAGTTTCCATGGCCATTAGACATTAATTTTTTTGAAGTTGCACAGGCACCAGTAGATTGGAAATATCAGGTTTTCGTAACATCAAGATTAGAGTATAAGAACTTTAAACGATATGCATTAATATACGGATTAGCATTTAGTAAATGTGGAATTAAATTAAGCTATATAAAGAATGAAAGAGATGGAGAATCAGAGTTATATTATCTATTAAGAATATTAGGTGCAAAAATATCACCATATGAACCAGAAATAAAAGATAATTATCGAAAAAAAGCTGATTACATTCAGATTGAAGGATTTAAAATGAAAGAATTTAATCAGTATGATCTTATGAGATACAGACTTTGTAAATATAGATTTTTAATGGAATCAGTAATAGAAGGGAAAAGTGTATATAAGGATGTGTTCTTATTAAAAAAATATCTAACAATTATATTAGAACACAGAACTAGAAGGTTCTTTGAAGGAAAAGTATTTGTTAAAAATATTGTATTTGATTACTTAAATACTCAAATGGATGAGCTTAAAGAAAACTTTGTATTTATTGATAATGCAGAAGCAATAGATATTGTAAGGAGTGTCTGCATATACATTCAAAAATATGCTTTATTTAATGGAAAATTTATGAAATTAAAAGAAAAAGATTTTGATCACATGATTAAAAGAGAAGATTTTCTTACAACAAAAATTAATACAGCTTCAAAAGTAGATACCAAAGAAATTTTTAAGAATTCTACACAACAAGAGGTAAATGCTACACTTAATGAAAACACGCTATTTGAAGTTGCTTATAGGAAAATGTTAAATCCTTTGTGTTCAACATGTTCAGAAAAAGATATTTGTTTAGAGTTTTTCAAATCTAAACAAGCATAGGGGGGAGTATTATGATTAAGGAAGGAATGTTTGTGAGATGTCCAATAGACAGAGAATATCCATATGATCCTAGAATATTTGTAACAGGTAAAGTATTGAGTATAAATGAATTTAATGAAACAGCTTATATTAAATTTTCAGATCCGTTTGATCAAAAAAAATATTTTGAATATATTCCAGATGAAATTGAGGAAGCACCATTAGCCACATTGGAGCATTGTTATTTATTTAAAGAATCTTTAGTGAAATGGGAAAGAAAAACATATAAGGTAGTTGAATATAACAGTAATGATATAGGATTTTTTGAATATTATTTACAGGATAGTGTAAATAAAGAATATAGATGTGTAAATGAGGTGGATTTAGTTACATCTTTTATTTCTGGTAGAGCGAATCCTATACAGCAATTAAAAAAATATGAGTTTCAGAATCCTTGTTGGTATTTAGGACGTCAGGTAGTAAAAGACACTATGAATGTATTAAATAATTCAATTTTAGGATTCAAAGAATTAGCAGGATGTAAAATTTATTTAAAAGCTTTCCAGCTTAATACAATAATGCAATGTTTACAAAGCGAATGTTGCAGATATATGTTGGCAGATGAGGTTGGTTTGGGAAAAACAATAGAAGCTTGTGCTGTCTTAAAAATTTATTTATCTAATAATTCAGAAAAACAGGTATTAATAACAGTACCTAAAGTATTAATTGCTCAGTGGAGAACGGAATTATTATTTAAATTTGGATTGTTAGAAGGAAATGATGAAAATGGAAATTCAATTAAACTTCTTCCAGTAGAAAGCTTATCGAGCGTAGATTGTCACGTAGAGTGGGATTTTGTTATTGTTGATGAGATTCATAATTATTTAGATCGAAAAGGAAGATATGAATTTATTCACACAATAAGTCGTCATTCGGAAAACATTATTTTACTTAGTGCAACTCCAATTCAACAAAGACAAGAAGAGTATTTGGGCTTATTAAGACTGATTCTTCCTGATAAATATGATGATATGTCAATTGGGAATTTTAGCGAATTGGTAGGCAAGCAGAATAGAATTTCCCGATTAACATATTCTCTTTTAGATGAGGTGGACAGTTTTAAAAATGAATTGTTGCCTGAAATTGAAACAGAAAATCCGCATGAAGATGAAGATGTTCAAGATGAATTAGAAGTAATTGAAGAAAATCTAAATGATTTAGCAGACGAAATTGCTGATACAAAATTATTTGAGTTAGTATCGGGCGTGGATACTTCAAAAGAAGATTTTGGAATATATGATATACAAGTAATAGTTTCTTATATTTGTGATAACTTTCAATTAGAGCGAAATATTATTCGTGGAAGAAGAGCAATTTTAGGTGTTTATCCTAAAAACGAAGATGGTGAATTTGCTGAAAGAGCAGTTCATGAACTTACATATGAAATTTCAGAAGAAAAGAATTATTATGAAAATGAGGCATATCGTCAACTTAAAGAGTGGATTTTGTCTCAAGAAGGGAATCTAGAAGACTCTAATGTAAAAGATATTATTCAACCTCTGATAGAAGCATTTTTCAGCTCACCATGGGCTTATAAAGCACGACTTACAGAACTAGGGGGTGAATATGCAATTCCTTTAGATGTAATTAGGACAGCTTCAAGATGGCTCGAAGAGGAAGAAGCAGCAGTTAACAACCTTGCAGATGTAATGGATGATATTGAAATTCACCCATCAAGATTATTCAATTTGATTAATTATATTGATCAAGAACTGTTTGGCGAAAAAATAGTTGTTTTTACAGATCAGATAGAAACCTTTAATGCATATTATGAGGTTTTTAAAGATGCGTTTGGAGATGAAGTTACGGGATTTGCTGAATCAATCAATAGAGATAAGGCGGAGATTAATATATATAGATTCCAGTCGGATCCAAATTGCAAAATGTTGATTTGTGACAGATCAGGTGGTGAAGGCCGAAACCTACAAATTGCTGATTATGTAATACATATAGATTTGCCATGGAACATCAATACTATTGAACAACGAATTGGTCGATTAGATAGAATGGGACGAAATGTAAAAAAACCTGTGACTTCTGTTGTTATTCATTCAGTAGATAGTTATGAAGAACAACTTTTTAAGTTTTGGAATGATGGACTAAACGTATTTTGTCAATCATTGAGTGGTCTAGAAATCATTATGAATGATATAAATAATAAAATAATTGAATCTATTAAAACTGATTTTGAATTTGGATTATATCGTTTGATACCGGAATTAATTAAAGAAGCTGAAGAAATGCGTGAAACTGTACAACGTGAACAAATATTTGATACCGCTGCAATGAGATTCAGGCCGCTTTATTTGCAATTGGAAAAGTTGCTACATAATTATCAATTCAATGAAAATAAATTATTTGCAGAAACAATGATGAGTTGGGCATCACTTGCAGGATTTGGAGAACTAAAACATGGTGCAAATGATGGTTTTGTTGCATTTGACGAGCATAATTTTTCAGTAAGATCTGCGCAGAATTCATTTTTGATTCCGCCAAACTGGGATTATTATATGTCAAAAAAACAAAATGAGATTATCATAAAAGCACAAAGAGGTCTTGAAGAGGAAACAAAAAAGAATATTAATCATAATAATAGAACGATAATGGGGTCATTTGACAGGCAAGTGGCAATAAAAAATGATTATATTCATTTTTATGCACCAGGTGATGAGATTTTTGATTGCATCGTTAAAAACGCTATGGATTCGTATAAAGGTATGTGCACAGCTTTGGCTGCAGAATCAAGTATAAATTGGAAGGGATTTATTTATACTTATTCAATTGAACATAATGAAAGACTTTTGCTTGATGCTGGAATGTCGCTATATTCACTTGGAATGTTTAGACAGTATTTGTCATCAGCAATACAGGTTATTCCTGTTGGTTTTTCATCATTTAGTGAAGTTTCAGATAAAATGGTAATATCTGAGCATAAAAGATTATCACAAATGGGATATTTTGATTGTTCAGATTCAATTGAGCATTTGGGAAGAAGAGGAAAAGAAAACGGTTTTTTAGGTATTTTTTCTAAGTATCGAGCAAGCAATATTGATTGGTTTAGAAGTCAATATTCCGAGGAAAAGTGGGAAAGTCTTGTTGAGCAAAGTAGCCAAATAGCTCAAAAAAAAGCACAAACAGGATTTAAAAAAGACTCTAATTTGCTTAGTGCAAAAGAAATGGTTGATCAGATTTTATCCATGAAGGAATCTAGAAAAAGATATTATGGAATTGAAGGAAACGAATCTATAGAAGAATTAAGAAAACAGTATGAAGTAATACTTGAGAGCTTGTATAATCCTATTATTTGTTTGGAATCTGCTTGCTTTATGTGGTTGGTGAAAAAATGAAAAAAGAACTTATCATAGATTTAATTGAAAAATTAATAAATAATGAGCCTTGTGACTTAAAACTACTTGCCAATGCTTCTCCCAAAACCTCGGTTGAGGAGTTTTTGTTAAATACAGCATATCGCCTGATGAATATCTACATAAGGTATAATGAGGGAATGTGTGGGAGAGCAGATTATTTAGTTACTATTCGCGGATTTATGTTAACTTATCAAGTTTCACTTAGATTTGATAACGCACAAAATTTTTCGAATTTATCTGATTATGGAATCTATTATGATTCATTCGAAAGAAAATATTATGCGATATTTGATATTCCAGAATTTATAATACATAAGAAATTTGTATCTGACTCATTCATTACTGCGAGTACAAATATTTCTGTAATGCATTCGAAATATAGTCTTAAGGTAAATTCATTTATAGAAGAGACAACAGGATATAAAAGTTTTAAATCATTTGAACAAAAATTGTGCGTATATGGGGCACTTAATACGCCAATGGGATTCACATCATTAATTTCAATGCCAACAGGTGGAGGAAAAAGTTTAGTAACTCATGTTTTAGGATATGAAAAAAATGGATTATCGGTTGTAATTGTTCCAACAGTTTCTTTGGCAATAGATCAGGAAAGAGCAGCACGAACAAATATTAAATGTTATAAGGAAGGAGAAATTTACTGTTATTATAGTGGGATAAAGAATTTTAAAGAAATAAAAACGGCTATAGAACAAAGGATAGTAAGATTACTCTTCATATCTCCAGAAGCATTGATAAAGAACGAGCAATTTAGTGAATTGATTTCAAAAGCAAATATGGATAGATACCTCAAAAATATTATTATTGATGAAGCTCATATAGTAGTAGCATGGGGAGACTTTTTCAGAGTTGATTATCAGTGTGTAAGTCCATGGAGAAATGAGTTATTAAAAGTTAATCCCGAGTTGCGGACATATTTGTTATCAGCAACATATCGCGATGAAACGGTATTATCACTAAAACATCTTTTTGCAATAAATAATGATTGGATAGAAATAAGATGTGATTCATTGAGAAAGGAACCACGTTTTATATATAGTAAAGCAAAAAACTATTCTGATAAACGAAAAAAAGTTTTAGATATGGTAAATAAGCTTCCACATCCAATGATTTTATATGTTAATGCTCCGTATGAAGCAGATCAATGGAAAGAATATCTGGAAAATAAAGGATTTTCTAATATTAACACTTTTACAGGTGACACAAAGGCAAACGAAAGAAGAGATTTAATTGATAATTGGGTAAACAATAAATTTGATTTAATGATAGCAACCTCTGCGTTTGGTGTTGGTGTAGATAAGCCGGATGTTAGAAGTGTAGTTCACCTTTATATGCCAGAAAGTCCAGACACATATTATCAGGAATTGGGAAGAGGCGGAAGAGACGGACTTCCTTGTATTAGTGTTATGTGTATTGCTGAAGATGATGTTTCAAGAGCTTTTAATCATGTGAGTAAAGTCCTTACAACTGATAAGTTTTGGGGAAGATGGTGGAGTATGTATTGCAACCCAAACAATCAGTGGCAAGGTGGTAATATTGCAATTATGACATCTACAAAGCCTAATTATAATAAAATAAATTATTTTGAAGAAGGTAATGATACCGATGAGAAATGGAATATCAATGTATTATTGCTGTTAAATAGAAAAAAACAAATCAAAATAACAGGGTTAGATTTGGATGCTGAAAATAGATATATTTTCACTGTGAAGATATTAAATGATGTTATTACACAAGAAACGAGTGAAGCTAAAGCAATTTTTAGAAAAATAAGAGATGAAGAATCTAAGAAATCTCAAAAAGCATTTTTTACAATAAAGGATGCAATTGATAAATCTGATCGATTATGTTGGTCAGAAATGTTTTTTGAAACATATCCTTTAGTATCTGAATGTTGTCCAGGCTGTAATTGTCATGAAAATATGATAATTACAGAAAGTAATCGTTTCCCTTTAGTTGTTGATGTAAAAGGGCCTGAGAAGAAATTGACGGATGAAATGGTTAATTTTTTTGCAAATACAAATGAAGCTTTGATTATTACAGAAGAAAATCCGAGTGAATTAATACAGAAATATAAACCTAATGTAGTGGTAAGTAATTCGCTAGAAAATATCAATGAATCAAATATTGTTGGAATTAACTATATGAATTTTCAAGAATTGAGAGCTCTTCAAGTTCATGATAATGGATTTTATACTTCGGGATTAGTAATGGCAATATATGATGATGATAAAGATCAAGCTAAAACAGAGTATCAAACTATTTATAAGTATTTAAACAAAAAAAGATATGTAATACATGTTTCAAAACATGATTTTTGCGTGTCGAGTAATACAGAAAAAATGATTACAGATCAAATTGATGGAACTGTAATCAGATAGGAGGAAAAAATGTTTACAGGGAAAATGGTTACAGAAGCGATACCTGCAAGGGTTTTTGCATTATATAAAATTGTAACATCAAAAAAAAATATTTCTCGATTAGCTTTACAAGGGTTAATGGAACCAAAAGAAATATATGAAGGAACTTCTTATTTTTCTACAATACTAAAAACAGCAATTGAATTAAAATTAGTTGATGTGCAGGATAATTATGTAACGGCTATTGTTCCAGAAGAAAAATTAAAAACAATAGAAGATTTAAGAATGTATATAATTTCAAAGCTAGATAATTATGAAGAAGAACAGTTTTATAAATGTACAAATGCGATTGTGAATTTAGATGAAAAAATTTATAAATATAGATCGATTTCAGATAATGAAATGCTTAATTATTTATCACAAAAATCCAATCAACAGATTACTGCACCAATGGCCAGAGGATGGAGATTCTGGGCACAGTTTTTGGGGTTTGGATATATGAATAGTTTTGTTTTTCTTCCCAATGCTTATATTTTTGTTAAAGATGTAATAAAACTTATGGAATTAGAAAAGAAGAAAGAATATCAAATTGATGATTTTATGACAAGATTTAACCAATATGGGAAAATACTGTCAAGTAATTCTAAAAATGAAAAAAAATTAAATATTGCGTTATCTAGTGCGTTAAGACAACTGCACGAAAATGGCGAAATATCTTTAAAGTATGTTTCTGATAAAGGAAGCAAATGGATTTTGTATCCGTCGAAAGAATCGTTCAACGATCCTATTGGTGCAATTATTTATAAGGGGGTTAAATAATGAATATTCAAATAGCAAAACAACGATATAAAAATGTTTTTCGCCCTGATGTAATGAATAATACACAAGGTGACTTTTTGGCTACACATGTACCTATGAAAAATCTATATGTAACATCTCATGCAGATGTAACTCCACAAGATAAAAAACACCCGATGACTGAGGAAGAAGTTTTTGATAAATTCTTTTCTTCAAGTGAAGAAGACCAATTTGTTTTGGTAAAGGGAGCAAGTGGTGCTGGAAAGTCTCATTTAATTCGATGGTTTTATACAATGTTAGAACTTCGTAAGAGTGAAAACGAAGTGGTACTACCTATTCGAAGAGCAGATAATACATTAAAAGGGACGATAAAACAGTTGATAGAAATGCCAGAGGTCCAAAATATGCCTAATAAAGAGCTTTATAAAAAATTGGCATCTGCATCAACAACCATGCCCGAAATAGAATTAAAAAATACAATTTACTATACATTTGTAAATCTAATTGAGAGCGATGATGGAAGAGCTGGCGAAGATATTGAACGAATGATAAATCGAGTAAACCGTCAGCATTTAGTAGCACTTCTTCAAAATTCTTTATTTAAAGAAAAGTTAATGTCAGAAAATGGACCTATCGAAAGAATATATTGTAAATTTGCAGAAAATAAGACTACAGAAGTTAATGATAAGGCAGCAGAGTTCATAACTACAGATTTTGAGCTTGATTCAGTTTTTTTAAATGAATTATTGGATTCTGGTGCAGATGAAAAAGCTAGAAAAATTGCAAGTAAATTTATTGATAATGAGGATTTTGTAAAAAAAATAGTAGATTATATAAATTTATTTGTAGAAAAAGTAATCCAGAGATGTGCTGGTCTGGAACCAGGAGATTTAGGACTTGTAATACAAGAAATACGACAAGAATTGTATAAACAAAGAAAAACATTAACTATTCTGATTGAGGATATTACAGCAACGTCTGGAGTTGATGATTCGTTGTTAGATGCTTTATTGACTAATAAAAGGGCATATACTGATAGAAATCTATGTAGGATTAATTCTATAGTAGGATCGACAGATGGTTATTATATTGATAAATTTCGTGTAAATACTAAAGGTAGAATAGAAAATTTTGTTAATGTATCGGATGATATGTTTAATAATGACGTAAATGGACTAATTGAATTTTTTGCAAGGTACTTGAATACAATATCATTGTCTGAAGATGCTATTGAAAAGTGGTTAGATAATAAAGCTAATCCAGACTTCTATCCAGTGCATGAAGTAACTATTGGTAAGGGTTGGGATGAATATAAATTAGGTGATTCTAAGATAAATCTGTTTCCTTTTTCATCAAGAGCAATTACCTTTTTGTATAAAAAACAAGACGTAAATATGCGACATCCACGAGCATTGATGAGAGATATTTTGGAACCATATATCAAAAATGCGTTAGAAGATTTACAAGATTATCCTCAGAGAAGATCATCTCTTGAGGGAATGGATACCAAATTACAAAATACAATATACAATCGAAATGATCTTGATGATAATACCAAAATCAGATTGACACAGTTCATGTATATATGGGGTAATGGTACTAATAATGTATATTCAAAAAATGGTGTTAGATATATTGGTGGAATAGCAGATAGTGTTTACAAACAATTAGGCTTGCCAGTGCTTGATGGAAAGCAAGTAGAAACACCGACTATTGAAGATAATAATATTTCACAAAATGATCTACCAAAGCCAGTTATAGCAAAGCCACCTGTACAAATAGTTAAAGAAAATGAACAAGTGGCTATTGCATTAAAAGAAGTAGACAAATGGATAGAGAATATAGACTATAAATTAAATATAGGACAAACAACTGCAAATGTTAGAGCTTTGAATGATGCTAGAAAGAATATGAATACATATTTGTATGCAGTAATAGACTGGGAATCAGAAGGGGTTCCTATTGATGCAATGATTAGAGTTAGAGATACAAGTAATAAGTTTTTAGTTTCATTTGAACGCCAAACAATGAAGAGCGATTCAGTTGTTGTTTTGCCTGCATCTATAGAGTCTAGAAAAATCATAGAAGCATTTGTACGGTGGAGTGAGGTTGGTGGAAAATCATGGAATTTTGAAGGCTCTACAGATTACTTATTTAGAGTACAAAAGTGGACAGAGAGCATTAAGCCTATAATTGTAAAATCAATTATGAGATATGAAGAAACAGAAATAGACTACTTTTCATTTGCAACAGCTGCAGAGTTCTATCGATTGATTTTTAATGGCCAATGTAAGAACTTTCAAAAGCCACAAAATTTTAATGTGGAAATGCTTTTGAAAAAAAATATAGTAGATAATGCTAGAAATGGTCATACAAAGAATTGGAATGATCTTTTGAAAAAAATGAATGGTTCGGATGGTGATGATGCAAGGAATTGTGTGTTACAATATTATAATTTACCACAAGGTACGGCTGTTAAGTCTACGAATTATGAGTTTGATTATATTTCATTTAATAAAGCTGTAAGAAAAGTTATAAATACAGGATTAAAGTATAGTATTGATGATTTACAGTTAGATGATCCTGTTAGAAAAAGGCGTCTCATGAGTGAGTATTTGAAGTATATTCTCGACAGAATTGATATTGTACTATCTGCGGAAAAGAGTGCTTTAAATGAGGTTATTGAGGCATTAGGAAAAGCGGTTGACTTAGATGATATTGATGATGAAGAAGATATCAAAGATATTATTATGTCAATTAAAAAGTTTTATAATCAAGCACAGATTAGTCATATAAGCGTGGCAATACATTGTGATGATCTTTTGATTAACAGTTGTAAGAAAAATGCAAGAGAAATAGTGTCTGCTATCAAAACAGCAAATCAGATAAAAGAAACTACTGATACACAAGAATTGTTATTGAAATTTAGTAAAGATCCAGTATTTGCATTAAGTAATTTTGTAAGATTGGTTGATTTGGCCAATAGAGATTTGGTTATAGCCAAACAGCAAGTTAAAAAAAGAATGAATAATGTTATTTCAGATAGCGAAGGATATAATACAGATCAATATAATACAGAAAAAGAAAATCTGCAGAAATGTAAAAAAATAATTGCGGAGGTGAAATAAAATGCTAATTGATGACATTAAACAAGAAATTAAGAGTATGAGAAAATTAGATTCAATGGAGTCAGCTGCACAAGATGCTGAAAGAAGACAAAAAAACGATGCTGATTTCACCTCTTTAGTCCTTTCATTTACAGCTTCTATGGAAATAATAAAAGAGGCTAAAAATGTATTTGTGTTTAAACTAACTGATGAGACTATTCAATACTTAAATGACAGTGTAAACGGATTAGAGAATATAATTAATTCAATGGTGGTAGACGAATCGGCATTGAAAGAAATGAAACAACATATTACAAAAAAAGTAAATCCAGCGTTATCAAAGGAATGGAAAACGTTTCATAAAATAAAGACAAGTGGGATGTCTGGAAAACTATCATCAATAGGTAGTCTTATGTCAGATAAAAATAAAATTGATGCAATTCGAGCCAATATTAACAATGGAAGCGAATGGGATGGATTGCTGTTAAGAGATGATGGTGTTCATACAAGACTAGAATTATTAAAAGATGGAATAGATCAAGTTAATCAGTTAGAGCAGAGCTTAAATCTTAGCGAAGAAATAAAAGATTTTCTTGTAAAAGTAACAAGTGGAAAAGCTAGGGTCACTGACGTTAATGAAAATATTATTAATTGGATTATTAAAGAAAAACTAATTGAAAAATTCGTTATCAATTTCAAAAATTAAAGATAATAAATTGACACTATAGCTTTGTGGAGATATACTTAAGTAGATACTTAAGTATATCTCTTTTTGCTTGGAGGCATTATGGATTATGTATATAGATTTCCTGTAGTTAGAGGAACACAGGCTGGAGCAGAATACTACATTGCAATGGTTCCACTTAAAATGTTAGCAAAACTATTCCCGGTAGATGATGAAGAGTTTGTTTTACCTGAATATAGAGCTCAAAGAAAACTTAATGAAACAAGAATTCCAATTATAAGTAAATATATCTTAAAAAATAGAGACAGTTATGTTTTCTCGGCGTTAGCAGCATCAATTGATGGAGAATTTTCCTTCAAATCTAATGCAGACAATGTGGATACAGGAATGTTAGAAATATCAATGGATGCACATTTTCTAATAAATGATGGACAACATAGAAAATCGGCAATAATAGCAGCTTTAAAAGAAGATTCGACATTAGGTGACGAAACTATATCTATTGTTTTTTATGCGGATCAAGGACTCAAGAGAAGTCAACAGATTTTTACAGATTTAAATAAAAATGCAGTAAAAACTTCAAATTCTATTTCGAAACTATATGATTCAAGAGATGAAATGGCTGTATTAACTAGGAATATAATTTGGAATATTGAATTTTTAAATACGTATACTGACAAGGAAAAGGACATTTTAGGTAAATACTCTTCAAGTTTATTTACACTTAACACTTTTTATACATCGAATAAAATTATTATAGGAAAAAGCATAAATTCCCGATCAGAAGAATTTTTGCTAAATTATTGGAATTTAATTGTAAAACATATGAAACAGTGGCAAGAACTGCAGAGCAGAGAAATAACTAAAGTGGATTTAAGAGAAAACTTTATTGCAACTCAAAGTATAGTAATCCAAGCTTTTGGCAGAGTTGGTAATTATTTTTATACAAACCATGATAATATGGATGTGATTTTGCAACAATTAGAAAAAATAAATTGGAGCAGAAACGCAAAACAGTGGTATATGCGTGCAATAGGTAAGAATGGACGTATTATTACAAATAAGAAAGCAGCATTACTGATTTCTAACATTATTAAAAAAGAAATTGGGATTCCACTTTCGCAAGAAGAAGAGGATGCTGAAATTCAATTAAAAAAAACTATAGAAAATAGAGGATAGAAAATGGCAATTACAAAAAAATTAATAGATGGCCTTATTGTCACAATTCAAAATTTATATTTGACAGATGATATTCCTTGGATGATTGGATATTCAGGAGGAAAAGATAGTACAGCGGCGGTACAGTTAGTATGGACGGCAATTGAACAGCTTCCTGAACGTTACAGAAAGAAAACAATTTATATTATGAATACGGATACACTTGTAGAATCACCGGTTGTATCTAAATGGGTTGATAAGTCTCTTAAATTCATGAAGGATGAATCAGAAAAAAAAGGATTACCATTTGTTCCTATTAAGCTTATTCCAGATTACAATAATACTTTTTGGGTTAATTTAATTGGCAGAGGATATCCATTCCCAAGAAAGAAATATAGATGGTGTACGGATAGATTAAAAATTCAGCCAGTGAATAATTTTATTAAGAATAAAATTGCAGAACATGGAGAAATAATTCTCGTTTTAGGAACAAGAAAGCAAGAAAGTTCTAGACGTAATCGAACAATGACAAATCTAGAAAAGAAAAGAGTACGTGAATTATTAAGTCCTAATCCTACGTTGGCAAATGAACTTGTTTTTTCTCCAATGGAAGATTGGACAGATGATGATGTATGGTCTTTCTTATTGCAGTATAAGAATCCATGGAATTATTCAAATATGAATTTAATGACAATGTATAGAGGTGCAACTGCTGATAATGAATGCCCTTTACAGATAGACAAGTCGACTCCAACTTGTGGAAAAAGTAGATTTGGGTGTTGGGTATGTACAATGGTTGAAAAAGATAAATCTATGGAGGCAATGATTTTTAACGATCAGGAAAAAGAATGGATGAGTATTCTGTTACAGTTTAGAAATGAGTTTGGAAACGAGGATGGTGATCGCGAGAGAAGAAGCTTCCGTAGAATGAAAGGTAATCTTCAAGGAAATTATGGCAAGTTGTTTCATGGTCCATATAAAAAGGAAGTTAGAGAATATTGGTTAGAAAGACTTCTAAATATTCAAAAAGAAATTCAAGAAAACGGACCTGAAGAGTTTTCAAATCTTGAATTGATTCGTATCCCAGAGCTACAAGCCATTCGTAGGATTTGGGTTAATGACAAACATGAATTTGACGATTCATTGCCTAAAATATATGAGAAAGTAGTTGGAAAAGAATTTGAGGATCCAGAATGGATTCATTATGAGAATTTTGAAGCTGAAGAGTGGAATATATTAAAAGAAGTTTGTGAAGAGATGTTTCCAGATGAAGAACTTACGTTTGAAATGATGTATTCATTGATAGACATTGAAAACAAGGCATCTGGCGTTAACCAGAGAAAAGGTATTCTTGATAATGTAAATAGTATTATTAGAAAAACTTGCTATAAAAATGAAAAGGATGCCACTGAGTATTATACAAATATGATGCAGCGAAAAAAAGAAAATGGTGGTAAGTACAATGAAAAATTTTTGGATTATCAGCCATTGGAATCCGAATTTGATGAAGAGGAAGAATAGTCGATGATTATAAAAAAATTAGAATTACATAATTTCGGTGTATATGCAGGAGACAATAGATTTCTCTTTGAAGGTAATAAACCCATTGTTTTAGTGGGTGGAATGAATGGTAGAGGTAAAACGACTTTCTTAGAGGCTGTGCTATTAGCACTCTATGGTTCTAACTCCGTTGCATATTCTGAAAGTGAATACAGATCATATTTGCAATATTTAAGATCATTTGTGAATAGAAATGCTGAAGATAAAGAATGTAGCGTCGAATTAGAATTCGAAATAGATAATGGAACTAAAGAAAACTACGTTGTTAAAAGAAAATGGGATATTTTAACCAAAAAAACTAAAGAAGAAATATTTGTATACAAGGATGGTGAGTTTAATGAGTTTTTAACTAACAACTGGCCAATGTTTGTTGAGAATATTTTACCAAGTGCGTTATCTAGTTTTTTCTTTTTTGATGGAGAAAAAATCGCTGAAATGGCAGTTGATAGTACGAACGTACAATTAAAAAATGCTATTCGATCTATGTTAGGAATTAATGTCTTAGATGTTCTTGAAAATGATATTTTAAGAAATTTAAAAAAAGTTAGCAAGAAGGGTACAGATAGTAATAAGACATCTGAAGAATTAGAAGCTTTAAGGAGCAAAAAAGATTATGCTGCTATCGAATTAGAAGAGATTACAACAAAATTGGAAAATACAACGGACATTTTGATAGAACACAATAATGAATTAGAGTCATTGCACAAGTTGTACACTGCAAAAGGTGGTGATGCAGTAGAAAAAAGACAAGAAACTATTCAAAAACGTGTAGAACTAAAATCTGAATTAGAAGCAGAGGAAAATAGGGCATATGAAATTGCAGCTAATGAATTACCGTTAGCTCTTGTTGCAGATTTAATTCAAGATATAAAATTACAGGCAGTAGACGAGCATACAGAAGCTATTATGCAAGAAGCTATTCTGCAATTTGATATGTTATTAGAAGATTTTTCTGTAATTTATGACGGGGATACAAAAGCGAGTATTGATTTCATCAATTTCGTAAAAGAACAAACTCAGATTAATCAAGAAGAACCTATATATGAATTATCAGATCAAGCTCTTTTCCAAGTGAATTCATTAAATGAAAAAACTATTGATAATAGCTGTGCAGAAATGAAAACTATCTTTGATAAAAAGGAATTACTAATTAAACAAATTGCAGAATTAGATAGCTATTTGACATTAGATATTAATGATAAAGAATTACAACGCATTTACAAGAAAATTAAGCAAGTGGAAGAGAAAATCATTCAAGATAAAGTGGCTATTTCAGACTTGGAACAGAAGCATGCACAGGCCACATCTAAACTCAATTCTGTTTCATCTGAATTTAACAAATACGTTGAAGCATATTTGGCTACAGCTGAATTGAGAGATAGTTTGGATCGAACTGTTAAATACTCAAATATGGCCCTTAAAATAATTGAGAAATATCAAGTGGCTTTACAGAAGAAAAAAGTTGATGTTTTGTCTAAGACAATTACTAAATGTTATAAACAATTAGCAAACAAGAAGAATTTAATTAACAAAATTGAAATGGATGCAAAAACGCTTAATGTAAAGTATTTATCTGAAAACAATAACGAAGTGCCTAAAGAATCCCTTTCAGCTGGAGAACAGCAGTTAATGGTTATTTCAATATTATGGGCATTAGCAATTTGCTCAAAGAAAAAATTACCTGTAATTATTGATACACCGTTATCTAGGTTAGATTCTTTACATAGAACAGCATTAATTACAACGTATTTTCCTAATGCAGGAGAACAAACTATTATTCTCTCAACGGATTCTGAAATTGATGCAAATTATTATGAACTAATGAAAGAGAATGTGGGAGACGAGTTTACTTTGGAATATGATGAAATTTCAAAGAGTACTTCTATAAAACGAGGATATTTGATGGGAGTGAAGGTATGATTATTAAACAGGTAAGGTTTTCACAACAGGCGAAAAATCAATTATCTCGTCTTAAAGGTAAAACAGGAATAAAAAATTGGAATGTCTTATGTAGATGGGCATTGTGCTATTCACTTAGTGAAAAAACATTGCCAACAGATATTCAAATAGTAGCGGATAGTAACCTTGAAATGTCATGGTTTACATTTGGTGGAGAATACTACGAGATATATGAAGCAATTGTTAAAGCATGGTGTATAAAAATGAATTTACCAACGGATGATGAAACCGTTTCAAAGTACTTTAGACTTAATTTAGAACGAGGTATCGCACATTTGTGTGGTACAGGTTTTATAAAAAATTTAGATGATTTAGTAAAACTAGCAATAAAGAGGTAGTTGTATGAGTGTATATTTAGATTATAATGCATCAGCTCCGATAGATCAAAGAGTGTTGGACGAAATGATTTTTACATATCAAAATAAAGTAGGAAATGCAGATAGTAGAACACACTTTTTTGGTGAAGAGGCCAGAAGTGTGATAGAAAATGCAAGAAAACAAGTGGCGAGTTTACTAGGAATTTCTTCAAATGAAGTATTCTTTACTAGTGGAGCGACAGAAAGTAATAATATTGTTTTGCAGGGATTAAAAGAATATGCTGAAAAAACAGGTAAAAAGCATATTATAACCACTAGTATAGAACATAAATCCATTCTTGAAACTGCCAAATATATGGAACTTAATGGCTATGAGGTGGATTTTATTAATCCTAACAAATCTGGACAAATAAGCATAGAAGAAGTATTAGAAAAATTGCGTGAAGATACACTCTTGGTAAGTATTATGCATGTTAATAATGAAACAGGAGTAATCCAGCCAGTATTAGAACTTGGTGAAGAAATACAAAAAAGAGGAATATTATTCCATATAGATGCAACTCAAAGTTGTGGAAAGTTGGTTGAAGAGATTAGAAATCTAAAATATGATATGTTATCATTTAGTGCTCATAAATTAATGGGACCACAAGGTGTTGGAGCATTAATTTTAAAAAGAAAATTGTATAAACGCCCACCGGTTAAAGGAATTATGTATGGAGGGCAGCAGGAACAGGGAATACGTCCAGGAACAATTCCAGTAGCATTGGTTGTTGGATGTGGTAAAGCTTGTGAAATTGCTGAACATGAGTATAAAGAAAATGAGAGACATTCTCTTCAAATTAAAGAAGCTATATTATTCGTGTTGGAAGAATCTGGATTGAAATATCAAATAAATGGAAATCAAGATGTGTGTGTATCTAGCACATTAAATATTGCGATAGATGGTGTTTCATCGGAGGCATTAATGATTTCTAGCAAGCAATATTGTGGAATATCCAATGGTTCAGCATGTACATCATCTAATTATTCTCCAAGCTATGTTTTAGCTGCTATGGGACTTGACGGTTCACGTATAGAAGCATCTTTAAGATTAAGTTGGGGACCGAACTCTGATTTAAACGAAGTAGTAGATAACTTTAAAAAGCTGTTATATGTAGCAAAATTGATGGCAAATTAGGGAGATGTAGATATGGGGACTGGTTTTGAAATTGTTTACGAAAACAATCTAGATACGCATACATTTGCCCGTATATTCAATAATACATCTCAAAGTTACAAATTTTATTGGTTCGAGGCTATATTAAATCTTACAAAAGAAACTGATGAAGATTTATCATTTGAAAAAATTATCGATGAGATGATATGCGAAGCCTGGCATACAGTTACACATTATCATTTGCGATTAGGTCCAAGGGTTAATGGAAATGCAGAGAATTTTTTAGAGCACGCCATTAATACTTTAAATAAGAAGGTTGATTGGATTTCACAGAATCCATCTAGAGATGAACTACTAAGTGCAATTAGCGAATGTGGAGTTGATTTAAAAAAAGATAAAACTAGACTTACAGACTATGTTCCTTACAAGCTTTTATATCCTTTTTTTGATACAGAGGATTTAAAAGAGGGGCTAGAATACATAAAAAATGACAAGCATAGTCGTTTGATTACATATATGGCAAAGCTATCTGGAAATGAAAATGTTTTTTACACAATCCTTGATGGATCTGGATTGAACAAAACAATTAGATTAAATCGATTCTGGCGAAAATTATTACTTAAAAACTATTCTGTAATTCGAAGTTGGGTTCAGTATAATAAGGTGCAGTTTTTACAAGATCGTAATCCTGGTGTTCCTGGTATTATATATAAATTATGCCGACCAGATAACGTTGATACACGTAAACTGAATCAAGCAAGAGATTTATGGAAGCTTACTGTTGATATTACTGGTAAACCAATAAGAGAAATATATACAGGTGATGAAATTGAAATTAAAGAATTATCCATAGATCATTTTATTCCAAGATCATATATTTCTAATGATGAATTGTGGAATTTAATTCCTATGAAGAAGACTTTAAATTCAAGTAAGAATAATAAGCTACCAGAATGGAATAAGTTCTTTGAACCGTTTGCTGGATATCAATATCACCTTTACAATCTTATTTTTCCTAATGATACAGAACATAGATCAGATCGATTAGTTCAATCATTTGAAAAATGTCGTAAAAATAATATCAATGCAATTTGGGCTTCAGAAAGTCTATATGTTCAAGGAAATTCAAAAGAGCAATTTTACAATATTCTGGAGCATAATTTGCATCCTGTATATGATTCAGCAAAATTACAGGGGTACGATATATGGCTATTGAGATGACAGAAGAATAATAGGATTTCTTAATGTTCTCTAGATATTAAGAAATCAAAGATAAATGGATGCGACCTTTACCAAAGCAGTTCAATATATATTGCGGTCCGAGTGATATGAGCAGATATGAACCTGACTTATTGTAGAAACTGCTGATGGTATTTTTATGATTGAAATAAAAGCAAGTAATGAGCTTAAGAGTATAGATGTCATTGAAAAAGCAAAGGCTACAAAAGAATATTGCAAAGCTGTTTCTGAATGGAATGCTGAAAATGAAGGAAAGCCCTGGATATATGATATGTATATATGTATTGAGTTCACATGATAAAGTACGCTTGAATTCTAGCTTTAAATATCTGGTTGAGAATGAATAATCTGGTTCTAATTGGTTCTTCCGCAATTGTCCGTTTTAACCCTTTTAGTATGATCATATATATAGTATAATATTTGTATTAAGATGTATGAGGAGAGTTATTGATGGCAGAGTCTAATAATACATTATGCTTAGATAAATTTTACCCGGGAAAGGATCTGATGATAACAGATATTGACCAGCAAAGTGATAAAATTATTATTCAGATGAAATCAACTTCAAGCAGCTGTAAATGTCCAAAGTGTAATCACATAACACAAAAATATCATGGAACATATACTCGTAAAGTACAGGATTTACCTATTTTAGGAAAAAGTGTCCAACTTGAAATTTGTTCACATGAGTATGCATGTTTGAATGACGAATGTGAGGTTGTTTCTATTGCTGAAACTTTTGACGGATTTCTTAATAATTATAGTCGTATGACAGAAAGATGTGCTGATTTTATTTGTACATTGGCTCTTGAAACCAGTTGTGAAGGCTGTGCCCGAGTCTGCCGTACATTAGGGATAAAAACTAGTGGTGATACCGTAATACGATTACTTTTAAAAAGATATGAATCTTTTCCCAAACCGGAAGTTGGTGATGTAATAGGTGTGGATGATTTTGCATATAAAAAGCGCCATACATATGGGACTATCATAGTAAATGAAAAAACGCACGAACCTATAACATTGTTGGATGGAAGAAATGGGGATACATTGCGGAAATGGCTTAAGAATAATAAAAATGTTAAAGTGGTTACAAGAGATAGGGCAAGTGCATATGCGAAAATAATATCAGAAGAATTACCCGATGCAATGCAGGTGGCAGATCGATTTCATTTACATCAGAATCTGCTGGAAACAATAAAAAAAGCTCTGAATCAAGAAATTCCTACAACAATAAGCATCCCACACAATGATACATTTATCGATGCAGAAGAACATTGTAAAAAAAATCGCATCTGATGTGGATAATTGTGCTGCATTTTCAGAAAAACGTTATCAAATGATTTGCCAAATACAAAATTTTTTAAAAGAAGGCTGTAGTTATCGTGAAATTGCCAAACGCATGGGAATAGGTCGCAACACAATTGCAAAATATCGTAAAGGTGATCCAAAAGAATTAAGTATGTATGGAATTCGTCAAAGCAAACTGGATCCATTTCATGATTTTATTATAGATTGTCTTAAAGAAGGATGGAGTAAAAGCAAAACTGTAAAAGCAGTATACGAAAAAGGATATTCTGGAACCAAAAGCAATGCTTTTGATTATTTGTGCAAAATAGAGCAAAAAGAAAATAAATGTTTTGAGCCACAGCCATATATCAGAACAATGACGGAGTGTTTAAAATACAAAACCGGCAGTAAGGGAAAAGAGAAAGACTATATTACACGAGAAGGTGTGTTTAGGTACATGTGGATGAATACTGAACTTTCAGATAATCATAAGAAATATATTTATGAAAAGTATCCAAATATTTGGGAACTTCAATGCTGCATAAAAGAGTTTAGAAATATTTTTAAAAATCATAACGTGTCCATGCTCTATTTATTTGTTGAAAAATATAGTAAAAGTCTTCTTAAGCCCTTAAGAGGTTTTGCTGAAGGATTAAAAAGAGATATAGATGCAGTTGAAAATGCTGTAGCATATGATTACAGTAATGGATTTGTGGAAGGAACAAATAGCAGATTAAAAATGATAAAACGTACAATGTATGGAAGGTGTGGCAGGCAGTTGCTTGAAGCAAAGTTGAGGTACATGGGATATAACAATAATAACGGATAATTGCGGAAAAACCTGCCGCATAAGAATATTCAGGGATAAAACTTAAAGTCTCACAGATTTTATAAAATTACTTAAAGAAACATTGAAGAAAAAGGATTGATTGAATGGATAAAATGAATTTTTTAAAAATTATATATTTTGATGAATCATTTGTTGCTGATTTCTTACAGATAATCGCAGGTGGAGAGTTAAAGAAGACCACAGAGTTTATTACAGAGGTTAGCATAGGGTTAGAGGGTAAAACTGAAGCAGATGTGAAAGTGAGTACGGAAAAGAAAGGCTTACCAAAGATTTTTAGCTTTTTAAGTGGCATTTCTATTTCAGCAAATGCTGAAGGAGATGCGGAAATGTCACAAAAAAGAGATCGAATTGCTAAGAATATTCTGGAAAATACATTGCTTGCAGATTTTATTTCGATTCTCGAATCAGACACACGTAGAAGAAAGAATAAGAGATGTGAGGGAATTGAAATTTTCAAGAATCTTACGGTTCGTCCCGAAGTGAATTCGTTAACATATTTTATGCTTATTGCTCCATTTCTCAACATGCTTGATGGTAGTATGCCGTTAATGACAGATGATGGACAGGAAATGCAATTAAATCTTAAAAAAATTGGTGAGGCGATCAATGAAGGGCGTGGATATTACGAATTTGTTGCAGAGATTAGTAATAAGGAAGTGATATTACGTTTTAATCAGGTAGCATTTAGAAACAACTATACTATGTCAGATTTGCCAAAGATGCAACTTACTTATTATGCTATTAAGGTTGGCTCAATAGATAAGAATGATCTGAAGGTTGAGAAAGAGTTTGAATTTGGTGTAGGAAAAGTTTCTAAGCGATTGGATTATTCAGAAACAAATACATCAAATCAGAATTCAATGGTAGATGTTTATGATGTTGTTCTAGCAGGAGTGATAGAAGATTGATGAATAAAATAGAAATATTTTGGGGTGTAGATGAAGAATTTGAAAGTGCAATCGCAGGATTAAATGGTACTTACTTTCTAAGGGATATTCTTGATTTATTTAATAAGACAGAAATAAAGATAGATGGAATAAATACATCACCTGGAGAACCATTAGAAGTTGAAAATCTTATTGTTCATACGGATGACTATGGAAGTATGAGAGAGTGGGCAATATTAGGATTTACAAATAATATTTTGGAAAACTTGAAGGTAACAGTTAATAATGTATGGCTTTCAAACCCACCTAAAAAAATATATGAGGATATTTGCCGTAACTACGATGACGATATTATTACAGAGCATCAAACGGATTACCCACCAATTACACTTGAGAATTTAAAGAAAATTGCGAATGGATTTAATGAGGCTGTTATAGGCCAATCACAGGTAGTCAATAAAATTCTCTCATCTATATATGCGCTGAAGAATTCAAATAGAAAACGTCCTGTGACATTATTGTTTTTAGGTGATTCAGGAATTGGAAAAACTGAAACTGCAAAATATATTAGTCAGTGCATTGGAAAAGAACTGGTTCGAGTTCAATTTTCCATGCAGCAAACGAATAATGCTTATCAGTATATTTTTGGTGCAGAACATGGAGAAGATAGTCTTGCAAGAGAACTTATTAGAAGGAAATCCAATGTTGTTCTTCTGGATGAATTTGATAAAGTGTCCCCAGCATTTTATAATGCCTTTTATCAAATGTTTGATGAAGGAGTATTTGTTGATTCAAATTATTCTGTAGATGTATCTAAGTGTATTATTATATGTACTACTAATTATCGAACCGACGAGGAAGCGGAGAGGAATCTTGGAACACCAATATTTTCCCGCTTTTCTAAAGTAATTCATTTTCAGCCAATTAGTGTAGAAGATAAGTTAATTATTGCAAAAAAAAGTTATGATTCGTTGTTACTACAATTAGATGAAGAAGACTTAGAGTTAGTGCCAAGAAATAAGGTACTTCCTTTTTTTGAAAATGCTATTCGTAGGGGAATGTATTCCAATATTCGTATGCTCAGAAACGATATGGAGGATGCATTAAATTATGAAATACTCAAAGCTAGAAATATTATCTTATAAAACAGAAGAGAGTAAAATTCCAAAAGTAAATATCTGATATTTTATTTAAGTATGAGCGATTAATTGAAATAATTAAGTTTTAAGGCTTTTTTGCTTTATAGTCTAACTATCAAAAGCCAAGTCGAAAAAAAGAGAGTATTGAACAAAATATAGAAAATATATTTCAAACGTATTTTAAAGTTAGTCTGGATTTTTATTATGCAAAAGGGAGCGATGTTATTGAATAGATTATCTGAAATAACAAAGAGAGATATATATGAGTTGTTTCGAGATGGATATATAGTAGAAGATTTATTTTGGACAGAAAATGTTGAATATCCTTACTATGGTAGATTGAATGAAGTTGAATTTCTTGAAAGATTATATGATTTAGAAAATATGGAAAGTAATGATCCAAGACAAGAGAATGCAAAAGGAGATATCATTAGACATACAATTGCAAATGATGATTATCCTTATTGTTGGGTATTTCAAGATGAAAGATTTGGGTTGAAAAGTGGAACGGATGATACTTTTTTAAAATTTATATGTGAGATATTTCATCCATTGGTAAGAGATGAGAAAAAACAGTGGGAAACTTTCTTCAAAAGAGTAAATGAGTTGATAAAAGAAGATGGTTATGAGTTGTATGTGAAAGAGTATATTTCTGGAAGAGAAGTATATGGATATAGATTATTTGGAGTCGATGTGGTAGATAAAATGGAGAAAGAAGCAATTATTGATTTGATTGATGAATTTAAAAGTGGATTAATTGCAAAAGCTACAAATGGAGATATATTAGAAAAGGATTACAAACGTTTTAGGGATATTTTGATGCAAGTTCCAGAGTTGAAAATACATATACCTTCATTTATAAAAAGTAATCATTCTGCGGCTGATTTTAGAAATTATATGCAAGCATATAATGATCATTACATAGAAAGACGTAAATTAATAAATACTGAAATGGATAATTTAGTATCGTTTCTTGACAATTCTAGTGATCCGTTTATGCAAATGCAAGAATATACGAAAAAAGAAGAACTAGGAAATGGAGGATTTGGAACAGTACATAAGTTCCACAACGACTGTTTAGATATGGATTTTGCTGTGAAAATATATGAACCAGTATTTGTTTCTCCGGAGGAGCAGAGTGAAGGAGAAAAAAGATTCTTTAGAGAAGCTAAAATGTTATTTTCACTAAATAGTCCATATATTGCTAGGATATATGATGCAGGTCGTACAGACGGTAAGCCATACATTCGTATGGAATACATAAAGGGATATACGATTGACGATTTGAGATATAAAGAAGGAAATATGGAGTTTGGAAGAAGTGCTATTGCAATTACACATATTCTTGCTGGTTTAAAAAATGCTCATGAACATGGAGTAATACATAGAGATTTAAGACCAAGTAATGTATTATATTCAGAAAATGATAAGAAATTTAAAATTATAGATTTTGGAGTTAGTGCATTTTTGGATTCAGATAATTATACAAAGTTAACAAAGACCGGAGAACATATTGCGGGTGGTGCATTTATCGATCCTTTATTACAGCAAAACCCTAAAATGCGTGATATAAGAAGTGATATCTATTCTGTGGGAGCAATTTGGTACTATATGTTATGTGGTCGTGCACCAAGCGGTAGTGATATGAGAGAGTATTTAGAAAAAGCTAATGCTAAGCTAAAAGCAAATGAGATTGATATTATCATGAAATGTCTTTCAAGTGATATTGACAAAAGATATGCCTCATGTGATGAACTATTGCCAATAGTAAGGAAATTTGTGACGTATAGATTTTAAATAGGTTTAAGCATTCCTGTAATTCATAAATAATGTCAATAGACAAAAACAGGAACCTCACAGTATAATTAAGATATATCATCTTGGCGGATAAAAAACATCTTAATTATCGGAGATACTTATAATGAATTATACACAGAATCAACTTTAGTACTCGGAATTGATATCGGAAGTTCTGAACACTATGTCAGAGCATTCGATTACCCGGGAAGAGAGCTGACAAGAAAAGTATTCAGATTTTCAACTGATATCAATGGGTTCAACAGCTTTTATGACTGGGTTACACAAATATGCATAAAGCATGGAAAGTTTGTAAAAGATCATGGGATGAAACTGGCATTCGTGAATCCTGCATCTGTTAAGAAAGCAAAGGAACTGGATGACAACAGCCCAAAGAAAACAGATCTGAAAGATCCAAAAACAATCGCAAAGCTTGTGATCGATGGAAGGTACAGTTTTCCATATGTGCCGGAAGGGATCTATGCAGAGATCAGAGAAGTGGCATCCAGCCGAGATCGCATCATGAAGGAGCTGAATGTAGCATCCAACAGGATACAGAGATGGCTGAAGATATATTTTCCAGAATATCTTACTGTATACAAGAAATTTGATACAACAACAGGAATGATGATCCTTGAGGAAGTATCATTACCGACTATGGTGACAGCACTGGGTGTAGATAACATTATAAAGATATGTAGAGAACATAAAGTGCGTGGCAAAGGCGCCAGTTTTAATAGGGCAAAGACCCTGGTAGATGCTGCGCATGATAGTATTGGAAAATCAGAAGGTCAGGGTGCAGTCATGGAGATTCAGATGTTGTTGGAAGATTATAAGGTAAAGAAGCAACAACTGGAAATGGTTACATCTGTGATGGAAGAACTGATCATGCAGATACCAAATGCAGAAAAGATGCTGTCAGTTGATGGTGTCGGATTAGTAACTGTAGCTGGTTTCATATCAGAAGTCGGGGATATCAGTCGCTTTAAAAACCCGAAACAGATCCAGAAGTATGCTGGATTTGAACTGGTAGAGAACAGCTCTGGAAAACACAAAGGTCGTACAACGATCAGCAAGCGGGGTCGGAAGAAACTGCGAAAAATCATATATCAGATAGTATTACCATTGATACAGAGCAATAAAGAATTCAGATCGATCTATGATTATTACAGAAAACGGATAAAGAATCCACTGAAAGGCCGACAGGCAATGATAGCCGTTGGATGTAAGCTGATCCGGGTATTCTTTGCAATCATGACGAAGGGTGTTGTCTACAATGGATCAAAAATGATAGAGGATATTCATCGTCCAACCCAACTGCCACAGGCAGCCTAACAAGAAAGAAATAAACCTGAAAACAGGAAAGCGTCCGCCAAGGAGATTGGTGCTGTGGCCAGGGATGTAACTGTATCGTTGAAAAAAGTATAGCCAGTTTAGCCACAGGAGATACAGACTATAGGACAAAGATCCTGTACTTAAGCATAAGTGGCAGCCCAGCTATGGATAGACAGAACGAAGGAATTTAGGACTCCGATCATAGCAGATGGATGATCCTGTCAGACATGAGAGGTTTGTTGCTGTAGAGAAAATGGGTAAACAAAGAAGGCAACCATAAAAATATCAAGATGTCTTCTTTTTATACCAATTTTTCTATGAATGGTACAAAAAGATACCTTATTCACTATCCATAAAGCTGTATTTTGATCAGCTAATTAATTTAAAGAGTATTCGGAAAGCTGATAAATCCAAGCTTTCTTGTGCAATTTTAATAAAAATATACAGAGAGGTCCCGTAGACATTAAGAAATCATGTTAATTGATGGAAATCGTCTTGCAGATTTAATGATTGAGTACGAATTAGGGGTATTAACACAATACATATATCAAGTGAAACAGATAGATAGAGATTATTTTTCTGAAGAATAATTGTAAAAGTAAAAATCTGTCAAAAGCTTTATTTATTTTTGGGCGCTATGGCTTATTATAATTAAATAAGAAAACGTATTTACTGATGATAGAGAGGGAGAATTAATTATGTCATTTCAAGATGAATTAAATAGAGTCACAAAGACACCAGAAGATGTATTAAGTAAAAGGGAAAAGGAGTCATATGCAAAGGGAGTTGATTCTGCACAAAGATCGTATGAAAAAATAAAAGAAGAATTATTGGAATATGCTAAGCAAGGAAAATATGAGACTGTTAATTCGAAAAAACGGATAACGTATAAATATAAGAGTGATAATCTCTGGGATACATTTTTAGATAATATATTAAACTTAAAAATAAGAAATGTGACTATTAATAAATCATTTTTTAATAAACATGGGCAAGCAGCACAAGAGGCATGGTTTTATATAAAAGATCAGGTAGCATTTGATGCGTATATGGAAACTTTACAGGAATTATGTAGAAAAGATGGAATTTCAACCAAACTAACAGTTTGTTATAATAGTTTACAGGGTGAAAAAACATACGATATTGATGAAAAAATAATAGATTATGTATTGGTGTCATACACACTTAAAGTATATATAATATGTACTGTAGAATATTAATATATGAGCTTAAGCATTCCTGTAATTCATAAATAATGTCAATAGACAAAAACAGGAACCTCACAGTATAATTAAGATATCATCTTGGCGGATGAAAAACATCTTAATTATCGGAGGTCCTTATAATGAATTATACACAGAATGAAAAGATTGAACAAGTGAAAGAATCAACTTTAGTACTCGGAGTTGATATCGGAAGTTCTGAACACTATGTCAGAGCATTTGATTACCGGGGAAGAGAGCTGACAAGAAAAGTATTTCGATTTTCAACTGATATCAATGGATTTAACAGTTTTTATGACTGGGTTACACAAATATGCATAAAGCATGGAAAAAATGAAGCAATGATAGGATGTGAACCTACAGGTCATTACTGGTATACCTTTTATCAGTTTGTAAAAGATCATGGGATGAAACTGGCATTCGTGAATCCTGCTTCTGTTAAGAAAGCAAAGGAACTGGATGATAACAGCCCAAAGAAAACAGATCTGAAAGATCCAAAAACAATCGCAAAGCTTGTGATCGATGGAAGGTACAGTTTTCCATATGTGCCGGAAGGGATCTATGCAGAGATCAGAGAAGTGGCATCCAGCCGAGATCGCATCATGAAGGAGTTGAATGCAGCATCCAACAGGATACAGAGATGGCTGAAGATATATTTTCCAGAATATCTTACCGTATACAAGAAATTTGATACAACAACAGGAATGATGATCCTTGAGGAAGCACCATTGCCAGCTATGGTGCCAGCACTGGGTGTAGATAACATTGTAAAGATATGGAGAGAACATAAAGTGCGTGGCAAAGGCGCCAGTTTGAATAGGGCAAAGACCCTGGTAGATGCTGCGCATGACAGTGTTGGAAAATCATGCTTACGAACTTAAGGTCCCTGAGACATTAAGAAATCATTGAGAGAGGATGTAAAAGAAGATACTTTTGCTGCATATGTAAAAACACATAAAAAATGTCCAATCTGTGGAAAGCAAATGCAACTTAAAAAAAGCAAAAAAGGGAAGTTCTTCTTGGCGTGTATGGGATATCCTAAATGTAAAACAACAGCATTTGTTGAAGCTGATTTTGTTGAAGAATATTTTAATCGTAATGGTGGAACAGGACAGAAATGTTTACGTTGTAAGTATTCATTAAAAGCAGAAAAAGGAATATATGGAGTGTATATTCATTGTTGTGGTCAACCAGTTCATAAATATAAGTTAGATGAGATATAAAAATACTTATATATGCGATAAGTAATAATTTGATTGAAAAAATAGTATATTTAGTTACTTACTAGTGAAAAAATGAAAGGGAAAAGTTACTGAACGCAGAGAAAAATAATACATGTAGAATTCACTTTATAAAAGCAATGTCAGGAGATAGTTTTTTATAGAACTTGACTACATTGGATTCCGTAGACATTAAGAAATAAGTCTTTGAAACAAGTTGATTAATTAAGCATTAACAAAAATTGTTGGGAAGTATAGATTTTTGGAGGATAAAAAATGATTGACGAAAGGATAATAAAATTAGCTTTAGATTTTCTACTTAAATTTCCAGATGAGGGAATGAATATTCTAAATTCAGATTTATGTATGCCTAATATACCATTTCCAACTATGGGTGGACATACTTTTTGGACAAATCTTTGTGAATATCAAGGATATAAATTGCAACAAAATCAATTTACACATCATGCCCGTATTTTAGATTCTAATGATATTAGGATAGCATGGGAAACTGTAAATGGTATGGAGAAGACATTAGAACGTATGGCCAATATGGCAACAAAATCTATAAATGCTGCTAATATGGTACATAAAAAAAATATTGTTGATGTAGAAGATCAATTAATTTCTATAAAAAAACTTTATGATCAAGGAATTTTTACAAAAGAAGAGTTTGAATTGAGAAAACAAGAAATATTATCACAGATAAAATAAGAAGCATTAATAATATGTAATCTAAGTTCTAAAAGATCTTATGAATGAAAGGATTCTGTATTGGACATAGCTATTTTTGTAATACAAAAGAATGTACGGATGAGTGGATGCAAGATGTAATTGATTTTGATATACTGCCAATGTTAGCAGAGTATTGGTTTGATGATACAGATAAACTACAGCGTTGGGAGAACATTTTGCATGGGGTATTTCAATGACAAAGGACAAGAGTATTCTGATCAATAATATTTACCATATGCTTTCCTATGCTTTTCAGACACTGAAGCAAGAGACATATGAGGATGTTGCAGTAGAATCTTTTGATGAGATGTATAATCTGCTGGCTGCAATCCTAGCCAAGGGCATAGGGCTGCAGTTGAAGCAGGGACTTTACAGAGAATATATAAGTCATCAGGAAGAGCTGACGGTTATGCGTGGTAAAATAAATATGCCAGGCACAATTAAAAATAAACTGCTGCATAAACAAGTACTTACCTGTGATTTTGATGAGCTTTCAGAAAATAACATGTTGAATCAAATCTTGAAAACAACAGTCATGCTTCTTTTGCGAAACGGCAAAGTAAAAGCAAAATACAAAGATGATCTGAAGAAGAAAATGTTGTATTTTTCGAATGTAGATTCTATAGAACCTACAGAAATTAAATGGTCATCAATTCGTTTTCAGCGTAATAATCAAACATATAGAATGTTAGTTAGTATTTGTCAGTTGATGATTGAAGGAATGTTGATCACAACAGAGGCAGGTAACTATAGATTAGCATCCTTTGTAGACGAGCAGCGTATGTGCAGGCTGTATGAAAAATTCATTCTGGAATATTACAGCAGACATTATCCAGAATTGTCTGTTAGTGCATCGCAGATTCCGTGGGCACTAGATGATGGCGTTGGAACGATGCTGCCGGTTATGCAAACTGATATTCACTTGCAACGTGGCAATACAGTGCTTATCATTGATGCGAAATATTACAATCACACTACACAGGTCCATTTTGATAAACATACGCTTCATTCAAACAATTTGTATCAGATTTTTACCTATGTAAAAAATCGAAGCTATCAATTTGGAGAAGAAGATAATACAGTTTCAGGAATGCTTCTTTATGCCAAGACGGAAGAAGAAATCCAGCCTGATAATGTGTATCAGATGCATGGCAGTCAAATAAGTGTTAAGACACTTGATCTGAATTTGCCATTTGTAGAGATTGCAGCACAGATGGATAGGATTGTTGAGTCTCATTTTACTGGTGTAATAAAAGCTGATTAGATGAGAAAGCTGTTTTGCAACTTAAGCATTCCTGAGTTTGGACCTTGTGAAATATGAATACAAAGATGAAGTCAAAAAGTTGCAAAATACAGGCTGTAGCGCTTAATGATGAATGAGATAAAGAAACTAGAGCATATCTAAATGGAGGATTTTAAACCAGCATGAATATACAAATATTTGGAACAAAAAAATGCAACGAAACAAAGAAAGCAGAACGTTTTTTCAAAGAACGTGGAATCAAATATCAGTTTGTTGATATGAAGAAAAAAGGCATGAGCAAAGGCGAATTCAATTCAGTAGCTCAGGCAAATGGTGGTTTAGATCATATGATCAATTGGGAAGGCAAAGATCAGAACTTGCTTGCACTGATCAAATATATTGCCAATGAAGATAAACTTGAAAAAGTATTAGAAAATCCACAAGTCATCAAGACACCAGTTGTTCGAAATGGAAAGCAATCAACACTAGGATATCAACCAGATGTTTGGAAAAAGTGGAATTGATTATTTGGACGATGAGTCTGTAGCTTGGATGGATGAAAATTATGATGCTACACCACAAACAATTATGTTAGAATCAATAAGAGATGATATTTTTTGTCAGACTAATTAGAAGAGAAAATGGACATTGAAAATTACTTTCGGAAAAATAAAACAAGACCTTATAGTCATAACAGTCTATAAGATCTTATTACAGGAGAAAATGGATGACGACTTAATCATCATCACGAGGTAAAAACGGTGGCCGGAAGTGGTACAATTCTTCGTAAGATTCAAGCTCGGCTTCTGTTCTTGGAACAACCTGGATCAATCCAGTACAATCCGTGGTAGAACAAATATTGCACATTCCGAAGATATTTTCATCAATTTCTTCGTTTGTAAGTTCTCGTTTCTTCTTCTTATTATTCATGCATTGAAACCTCCTCGTTTCTTAGTATGTGATGATTTAAGGAAAATATTTTGTAAAATAAATCCAATAAAAGCAAAGAAGGAGATAGGAACAATGTATTATGTACCAGATGAAAGCAGAGAAAAAGCTGTCCATCCTAGACAGAATGGAAGCCTTTTCCGATAATCTCACTTGTATTAGAAACTAAAAGAAAAGCTTTTGGATCATGTTCTTTGATAAAGTTTCGAAGTTTCACTGCCTGTGAAGGACTAAGAACCGTCAGGATAATATATTTATCATCCCCTGTAAAGGCTCCGGTCGCATTTACAATGGTTGCTCCGCGTTGTAGATCATTTTGGATAAAATCACAAATACATGTTGCATTGGAAGTTACAACATGAAAGTATTTAGAACGGTTAAAACTTTCAATAAAGTTGTCGATCAACGCAGAACGCATGATCAGACCAAACAAAGAATAAAGTCCTGTTTTGACGTTAAACACTAGGAATCCTGCGAGAGTAAAGATAAGATCAGAGATCATTAAGCCCTTTCCGATATCTACACTCGTATATTTTTTAAGAATCATAGCGATAACGTCTGTACCACCACTAGAAGCTCCAATATTAAATAAGATTGCTGAACCAAGCGCTGGCAATAAGATTGCAAAGATCAACTCTAATAATGGCTCATTGGTAAGTGGATGACTCATAGGATAAATTCGCTCTAAAAGAGATAAACTTACAGATAAAAGAATCGTGCTGTAAGCTGTTTTTTCAGCAAAGCTTTTACCTAAGACGATCCATCCAATGATCAGCAATAAAATATTCACAACAAAAGAAAAATCACTGGCAGAAATAGGAAGGAATTTTGCAACTAAAACGGCAATACCTGTGATACCACCAAATGTGAAATTGTTTGCAAATTTAAAGAAGTAAATTCCGACAGCCATAATGAGTGTGCTGATTGTAAGTAAGGAAAAATTTTTAAGTTTTGATTTCATAATACTACCTTCTTTGACGATTGTTTCATTTATAATGATTTCATAATTCAATCATTTATTTTAGCATGAATATTCTATTTTTCAAGAAATTCGGTGGAAATAGTGAGAAAGAACGTATTATAATTTTTGTTATGGAATCTTGCGACAAAATGGATTGGCGCAATCAAGACAAGTATCTATATTTACGTATCCCCTGTTATAACAGTAATACTTTCAGTGTTGATTTTACATGAAAAAATAACAGTGATTTCTATCATTGGAACTGTATTAATCCTTATTGGGCTTGTGATCTCACAAAAAAACTAAGACAACAGACCAGATTAGATGTATAATATGTGATAATAAAGCAAAAAAGGAGATAGGAACAATGTATTATGTACCAGATGGAACAAAAAAATGCGGATATTATGAATGTAAAAAATGCGGGAATAGATTCCTCTCATTACAGACGATGGAGAAGATTCCATGTCCAGACTGTGAGGCAGAGATTGACTATGAGATTGGACCAGATGAAAGTATGGAAGATATTTTAGATACTGCGCAGTTACTTCAGAAAATCGAGGGTGAAGAAGAAGTCGAAAAGATGGATGCTTTACTAAGCCTTGCTATCACGGGTGGAGACTGCAATTGGATTTAAAAATGTATTTTCTAAAAGACTCAGGGACCATGGACTTCTGAGTCTTTTAGATTGTTGCAATAATTGAAACAGGAAGGCAGGAATATCAATTTATGAACGATACACAAGACAACAAATGGGACAAACTATTGCACATCAAAACCATGGGCAGAGACGACTCTCAATCCGATCAATACCGCTATCCATACGAACCAACTCCATATTCTGTACTGCAACGATTAGCAAATACAGGACTTATAAGGAAGAACAATATGCTCTTAGATTATGGCTGTGGTAAAGGAAGGGTAGACTTTTTCTTATCCTACCAGACAAGATGCCGTTGCCTCGGAGTTGAATATGACGAACGCATTTATGAGAAAGTAATGGAAAATAAGAAAGAAGCCGTATCGAAAGAGAGGGTATCATTTTCATTAGCGAATGCAGAAGAATTTCAACTCCCAGAACAGATAGACCGCATCTATTTTTTTAATCCATTTTCCGTAGAGATTTTGAGAAAAGTGATGGCAAGGATCATGGAATCATACTATGAACATCCAAGACAGATTTTATGTTTCTTCTATTATCCATCCGACGAATATCTTACATATCTGATGACGGTGGATGAGATGATGTTTACCGATGAAATTGATTGTTCCGATTTGTTTGGTGGAAATAGTGAAAGAGAACGCATTATGATTTTTGAGATTGGGCAGTAGACAGACTCAGGCCATCTAAATATTTGATCAATATTGCTCAATGAAGATGAATATAAATAGACGAAAAATAATAAATCATGTATAATCATAAATATGCATCTATAGTTACAAAATATGAAATAAAATATAAGAAAAACGGATATAATACAACAAATTATGTAACTTTAGATACACTTTTTAACACAAAAATCTAGAGCAAAATAATAAATGAGGTGATGAAAATGCCATTAACAAATATAGAGGCGGATAATTTTACGGTATTTGATGATATAAAAATTCCATTTAATAAAGGATTAAATATACTAGTAGGCGAGAATGGTATGGGAAAGACTCATGTTATGAAATTAGCTTATGCAGCATGTCAGGCTTCTAAACACGATGTATCATTTTCACAGAAAACAACTATGCTTTTTCGACCAGATCAGTCAAGTATTGGACGATTAGTAAATAGAAAGAAAAATGGGAAAAATACAGCAAAAGTATTCGTAGGATCAGACACAGCAAAGATTGGAATGACATTTTCAACGAAAACCAAAAAATGGGATGCGGAGATTACAACAGAGGAAAAATGGGAAAAGCAAATGTCTGATCTCACAAGTGTGTTTATTCCAGCAAAAGAAATTTTATCCAATGCATGGAATTTAGATGCAGCAGTGAAGATGGGAAATGTAGAATTTGATGACACCTATTTAGATATTATTGCAGCTGCTAAAATTGATATTTCCAGAGGTGTAGATTCCGCTGCAAGGAAGAAATATTTAAAGATTTTACAACAGATTAGCAGTGGAAAAGTTACTTTACATGAAGATCGTTTTTATTTAAAACCAGGTACACAAGCAAAATTAGAATTTAATTTAGTTGCAGAAGGTTTACGTAAGATAGCTCTATTATGGCAGCTTATTAAGAACGGAACATTAGAGAAAGGATCTGTATTATTTTGGGATGAACCAGAGGCTAATATTAATCCGAAATATATTCCTGTGTTGGCAGAATTATTAATTATGCTGGAAAAAGAGGGTGTACAGATTTTTGTTTCAACACATGATTATTTTTTATCTAAGTATATTGAAATAAAACGGAAATCTGACAGTAATGTTCAGTATATTTCGCTGTATAAAGATGAAATGAGTAAAGTGCAATGTGAGATTGCAAAAGAATTTGAATTACTGGAACATAATACGATTATGGATACTTTTCGTCAACTTTATAGAGAAGAAATTGGGGTGGTATTATAGTGAAAGTAATAACAGAATCGGAAATGAATTTTGGAGAATTTGATGAATCTAACTTGTTTCATATTGAAAATTCTAAAATTTATAGGGATCTTGGTGATGGAATTAAGACAGTAGAGTTTATTTTAAAATATAAAGAGGACAGTATTATATTTTTAGAAGCAAAGAAAAGTTGTCCTAATGCGGAGAAACGGCATGAAACAGAGGAGAAAGAACATAAATTTGAAGTTTATTTTTCTTCACTAGTAGAAAAATTTATTGCATCTTTACATATTTATTTAGCTTCTATTTTAGGTAGATATCCGGATATTTCAGAGGTTGGAGATAGCTTACAATCTGTAGATGAAATGAAAAATATGAAATTAAAGTTTGTATTGGTAATTAAGAATGCTGAAGATGTTGCTTGGTTAGTAGGACCATCTGCAGAATTAAAAGCCAGGTTATTACAGATTAGAAAAATTTGGAATATTGAAATAATGGTATTGAATGAAGAGTTAGCAGAAAAGCTTAGTTTAACAGCAAACAATCAAGATTATGCATTATAACCATTAGGTTGTTACCCATACCAATTAGGACCATTATAATGTATTTTCTAAAAGACTCAGGGACCATGGACTTCTGGGTCTTTTAGATTGCTGCAATAATTGAAACAGGAAGGCAGGAATATCAATTTATGAACGATACACAAGACAACAAATGGGACAAACTATTGCACATCAAAACCATGGGCAGTAGACAGACTCAAGTCATCTAAATATTTGATACCAATATTAGAAAATTTATATATTTCTCCAGAAGAATTTTTAAAGGAAATAAAGGAGGTAAAAATAAAATGATAAAAGACATAATGAAAGATCCATTGTTTCTAGCACAGAAATCAACAGATGCAACAAAAGCAGATCAGCAGGTAGTAGTTAATCTGTTAGATACACTAAGAGCTAATTTAGATCATTGTGTTGGAATGGCAGCAAATATGATCGGCGTTAAAAAGAACATTATCGTAGTAGCAGTTGGGCCATTTCAGTTTGCAATGATCAATCCGAAGATTACAAAGAAATCAGGCGTATTTGAGACAGAAGAAGGATGTTTATCTTTGGATGGAGTGAGACCTTGTAAGAGATATAAGGAGATAGAAGTAGATTATCTGGATCAGGACTTTAAAGAGCAGCACGGGAAATATTCTGGATGGACAGCACAGATCATACAGCATGAAATTGATCATTGCAAGGGGATTGTGATATGATTGAATTACAAACAATGGATGAAATACCAATTTTTACGATTGTAAAAATAGAAGCAGAAGAAACAGAAATTCCCATGTTAACTTTTTATGTAAAAGAAGATTCTATAGATGAACCAGAAGAGATTTCAATGGAAGAATTAACAGCTTATGACAGGAATCTAGGGATTGGAGATCAGGTAATAATCGGCCCAGATGAAACTTTGTTTCCGCTAGATATGGCAGAGAATCTTGGAATGTTTGACGAAATCGATCCGTTGAGCCAGATATCAGAAACAGATCCCAGACAATGGCAGATGGAATGGATGGATAATTATATGGACGCGTTAGAAGAACTGGAGGATTCTACAACTAGGGAATAAGCCAAAATTCATGAAAATAAATCCATTAAAAGCAGATAAATTTATGGAGATGAATGTATTTATGCAGAAATTACAGATAAAACAGAAAGCATGTTATATAGAGCAAAATGGTTCCGGTGGTCCAATCATTTTATGGGGAATGTACCCTCATCGTGGAAATGAAATAGCACATATGTGGGATTGCCTGATGGAGACAGTCATTGATCAGGATTTTCTTTTCTGTGCATTCCAGGTAATAGATTGGAATGCTGATTTTTCTCCATGGAAGTCACCTGCTGCCTTTGGAGATGAAGATTTTAAAGGAAATGGTCCAAAGACTTTACAATGGTTAATGAATGATTTGATTCCAGAATTAAAAGCAGATTACGGGGTAGACAGAGAAATTTATCTGATTGGATATTCTCTTGCAGGATTGTTTGCTCTATGGGCAGCATATGAAACGGATATCTTCTCAGCAATTGCAAGCTGCTCCGGTTCTTTATGGTTCGAACAATGGGATGAATATGTGTTACATCATCAAATAAAGCATGAAAGCAATATCTACTTAAGCCTTGGAGGAAAAGAAGAAAAAACAAAGAATCCGGTCATGGCAAGAGTTGGAGATCGAACTAGAACACAGGAACGAATTTTGCGCAATGATCCTAAGGTAAAGCAAACAACATTAGAATTTAACAGCGGCGGGCATTTTGCTGATGCCCAAAAGAGATTAGTGAAAGCTGTCAAATGGTTATTAGAATGTACTTAAGAGAGGCTTCCAATGAACAACAAAACCATAAATTATTATAACAAATACACTAAATCATTCATACAAACAACAAGATCCGTAGATTTTACAAACATACAAAATAAATTTTTATCTTATCTTCCATCGGGCGCATTCATCTTAGATTTTGGGTGCGGTTCTGGTCGTGATACAAAATATTTTCTAAAGCGAAACTATAACGTAACGGCGATTGACGGATCCGAAGAGATTTGTAAGGAAGCCTCAAAATATACAGGAATCAAAGTAAAACAAATGTTGTTTGAAGAATTAAATGACCAGAATATTTATGATGGAATCTGGGCATGTGCATCAATCCTTCATTTATCAAAAAATGATCTTTTTCTTGTATTTCATAAGATGAACAAAGCATTAAAAGAAAATGGAATCATTTATACATCATTTAAATACGGCGAATTCGAAGGGGAGAGAAATGGGCGTTATTTTACGGATTTTACAGAAGATTCATTGAAAGAATTTATCTTGCAGATCCCTCAATTACAGATCAAAGAAATATGGACAACAGGAGATGTCAGAGAAGGACGAGGTGATGAACGATGGTTGAATATCCTGATTTGCAAGGGAAAAATATCTTAGAAATTGAGCCAAAATATTATAACAATCTAAATATCGATGGATTTTCTAAAATGATGAAAAGTCCATCCTATTGCTATAAATTTTATTGGCTGGAAGCGATCATACAGTTAATCTCTGAGGGAAAAACAGAATCGACATTTGATGAGATCATAGATGAGATGATCACAAATGTATGGTATTCTGTAAGAGAGTTCCATATTCACTTAAGTGGAATGCCACTGGACGGTCAGATCAAGGATGGATTGGAGAGAGCAGTTCTTTTGCTAACAGAGCTTAGTGAATTATCGGCGAATGCTTCGAAAGTAGAGATTAATATGATACCCGTATATGATTCCGCACGTCGACAGGGGTATGAAATATGGGATTATTCATAAGAATTTTAAAAGGACAGAAGAATATGTGGTCAGAAAAGCAAAGAAAATATCAGAAGAATATATGTAGTAAATTAATGCTAGCTATTTTGTTACTCGCAAGTATCACAACACTTACAGCATGTAGATCATCAAATATAAAAGAAACAACAAAACAAACAGATCATAAGACAAAGAAGTGGAAACCATTGGTGATAACAAAGCGAGAAAAAGCTCAGGCACAAAAAGAAGTTAAGCAAATTTCAGACATTTGTCAAAACATAAAAATCAATGAGAATAAAGTTACAAAAAAAGACTTACAAATGCTATATGATACATTAACATCCAAAGGTTATCCTGTTGCCCAGATTGGGGAAGAAAAACATAGTACAAAAAATGCACCAGTAAAATTCAAACCATCCAAGACAAGTCATGGTGAGAAATTGAAAACATTTTATGAAAAAACAAAAGCTGGAAAATCAACAACGATAACATTGTTACAGCAAAATAGTTCCGGAGGATTTGCAAATATCCGATTACAAAGCAACAATGGAAAGACAGAAGGAATTTTGACAACGATCTATAAAGAAGATGGTAAATTTTCTATGAGTGAAATGGTAAAGTATCAAGTGAAAAAACTGGAATTGAATGAAAAAAATATTATGACTTTGGAATTTTACTTATCTGATCAAGCAGAATTACAGACGGATGGTACGATGGAATTTCAATGTAATTGAATATTAAATTTTCGCCATTCGTTGCATAGAAATGCATCAAACAGCAGATAATACCATCATAAAAATTTCCAAAGTAGAAAGGAACTCATATCATGGTATTAAAAGAGACAGAAAGAACAGCAATTGAAAACCTAAGAACACAGGAGAAAAGCTGCATAGAAAAGTATCAAAAATACGCACAGCAGGCGATCGATCCAGAACTTAAAAATCTTTTTGAACAGTTACACAAAAAAGAGCAGACACATTACGATTCACTCACACAGGTCTTAGATGGAACAGTACCGTCAAGTGACTGCAATGACAGTGATGGAAGAGACTATGAACCAAGAGCAATCTATACAGCAGCGAGCCGGTCCGAAGATAAGATGCATGATGCATTTCTTGCAACTGATGCAATTGGAACAGAGAAATTGGTTTCCGGAGAGTATAATACAAATGTATTTATGTTTGGGGATAGTGATCTTAGAAAGTTGATGGCAGACATTCAGGTAGAAGAACAGAATCATGCCGAAATGCTATATAAATATAAGACAGCAAACGGAATGCAGTAATGCAATAGATATATGATAATTTTAAAGGACTCAGGAGCCGTGGACTTCTGAGTCTTTTGTTATCATTACAAAAATATCAATAATGTATGGATTGGATAAGATATGAAAATATGATAGAATTAATACAAATAAAGTACTATACAAGAGAGGACCAATAAAAAGATAATGAAGACAGAGCATCATACATTAACAAAGACTTGGGTTGTAGCAGCGCTGGCAAGTTTATGCTGTATTCTATGAGGAAGTGCTATTCCGATGATCAAGACAGGATATCGACTGTTACAAGTAGATACGACAAACACAGCCAGTCAGATCGTATTTGCAGGAATAAGATTTGCGTTAGCAGGACTTTTCGTCTTGATTTTTGCTTCTATACGGGAAAAGAAAGTGACACTGCCCGATGGAAAGATTCTAAAATATGCAGTTCCTGTCTGCCTTGCTCAGACTGTTGGACAGTATTTTTTCTTTTATATCGGCGTGGCACATACATCTGGAGTGAAAGGTGGAATCATTACAGGTTTAGGAAATTTTATCGCAATCCTAATGTCATGTTTGATCGTACGAAATGAAAAACTAACGGGAAGAAAATTAACAGGATGCATCTTAGGATTTGCAGGAGTTGTCGTGATCAATCTTCTTGGGAATTCTTTGGATTTCGGCTTTACGATGATGGGAGAAGGATTCGTTTTGATTTCACAGTTAGCCTATGCAACATCCACGATATTGATCAATTACTATTCAAAAAAAGTATCACCAGTTATATTAAGTGGAACTCAGTTTTTTATTGGTGGAATTGTATTATTTTTAATCGGAAACGCAATGGGTGGACATTTAGATCATGTAACAGTTGGTGGAATTACGGTCGTGTTGTATCTTGCATTGGTATCTGCAGTTGCCTATACACTTTGGTCTGTATTACTTGCATATAATGATGTGTCAAAGGTAGCAATCTTTGGATTTGTAAATCCATTATGCAGTGTAATCTTGTCAGCATTGGTATTGGGAGAAGTCAAACAGGCATTTAATATTGGAAGTCTGATTGCACTCGCACTTGTATGTGTTGGAATTTATATTGTAAATGCAAAGAAAAATAACAAATCAAATGTTGAGTAAGGAGGAAAACATTATGAGATATGAAATTTTAGGTGAAACACTTCCAGTAGTTGTCTGTTATCTGGAATCTGGAGAAAAAATGGTTACAGAAGGTGGAGGAATGTCTTGGATGTCTCCAAATATGAAAATGGAAACAACTTCGAATGGAGGAATAGGAAAGATCTTTGGAAGAGCGTTCAGGAGAAAAGATGTTCCAGAATGTTTATACCGCACAAGGCGGAGAAGGGATGATCGCCTTTGCTTCATGCTTCCCGGGATCCATCAAGGCATTTGAAATTGCACCTGGACAGGAAATGATATTACAAAAAAGTGCTTATCTTGCCGGTGAGAATGGAGTTGAGTTATCTGCATTCTTTAATAAAAAGATCGGAGCTGGATTATTTGGCGGAGAAGGTTTTATTATGCAGAAAGCATCTGGCCATGGTATCATGTTTGCAGAATTTGATGGTCATGTTGTGGAATATGAATTAGAGGCTGGAGAGCAGATTGTTGTAGACACTGGACATTTGGCCGCGATGACAGCAAGTTGTACGATGGAGATCAAAAGTGTTCCGGGTGTAAAGAATATGTTGTTTGGTGGAGAAGGAGTGTTTAACACAATACTTACAGGTCCTGGGAAAGTATGGCTGCAAACAATGCCGATCAGTAATGTAGCTGGAGTATTAAGCCCATATTTTCCAAGCTCTAGTAAATAGAGAAAAATATGAATAGGCTAAGGAATGGGGAGTGATCAATATGGCCTTTTTTGATTATGATCGAAATGGGAAAAAAGATTGGAAAGACAATGCCAGAGAATATTATCTTTATAACAAATTGAAAGAAGATGATGCATCGAAGCATAACCGAGAAAAGGAAGAATCATCCGATGATGGGAAATCAAATGTTGGGTGTGGTTCTGTACTATTGTGTTTTTTATTTATGTTTTGTATGATGTGGTTCGCTACGATGGTTAATTCATTATGCAAATAGAGGAGCATAGAATAATGACAAAGACAAAGGCTTATATTGCGATCGACCTCAAATCATTCTATGCTTCTGTGGAATGTAAGGAGCGAAATCGCGATCCTTTAACGACAAATCTTGTGGTTGCAGATCAAAGCCGGACGGAGAAGACGATCTGCCTTGCGGTATCTCCATCGCTGAAAAACTATGGAATACCAGGCAGGCCACGTTTGTTTGAAGTCGTGCAAAAGATTAAAGAAGTCAATAATACCCGTAGGTGGAAAGCTTTAAACAGAACATTTACAGGTTCGTCGGATGACAGCACAGAATTAAATGCAAATCCGGCATTGAAGGTTGATTATATTGTTGCCCCACCACGTATGGAATACTATTTGGAATATAGTTCCAAGATTTATAATATCTATCTGAAGTATATTGCTCCAGAAGATATTTTTCCGTACTCAATTGATGAAGTATTTATAGATGCAACAGATTATCTGAATACTTATCAGATGACTGCAAGGGAACTTGCCATGACTATGATACGAGACGTTTTAAAAACAACGGGAATTACAGCAACCGCCGGAATCGGAACGAATATGTATCTGTGCAAGATTGCGATGGATATCGTAGCAAAGCATATTAAACCGGATAAGGATGGCGTAAGGATCGCCGAATTAGACGAAATGTCTTACCGTAGGAAGCTATGGAATCACAGACCGCTTACGGATTTCTGGAGAGTAGGCAAAGGCTATGCGAAGAAGTTGGAAGAACACGGTCTTTTCTCAATGGGAGATGTTGCAAGATGTTCCATCGGAAAGCCAAATGAATTCCATAATGAAGAACTGCTTTATAAGATGTTTGGGATCAATGCGGAACTGCTGATCGATCATGCCTGGGGCTATGAGCCTTGTACTATGGAGCAAGTCAAAGCGTACAAACCGGAAACCAACAGTGTATGCTCCGGGCAAGTACTTCACTGCCCCTATGACTTTGATAAGGCAAAGTTAGTTGTAAAAGAAATGACTGATCTTATGACACTTGATCTGGTAGATAAGAGACTTGTTACTGACCAGATCGTATTGACCGTAGGTTATGATATAGAAAATCTAACGGATCCAGACAGATATAGGAAGTACAAGGGATCTGTTACGATTGATCGGTATGGGAGGAAAGTTCCCAAACATGCTCACGGAACAACAAACCTAAAAAGGCAGACATCATCTACCATGCTGATCACAGATGCAGTGATGGAATTATATGATCGGATCGTGGATAAAAATCTGCTGATCAGAAGAATCAATATCACAGCGAACAAGCTCGTGGATGAAAGTTTTTCAAAGGAAGAAGAAACGTATGAGCAGATCGGCGGACATAAAGCATAGAAAGTAAGTATTCAGTGTCAATGGAGAAAGATTATGAAGGATCAGTGCAATCATAAATACGATGATATTATCAATCTGCCGCATCCAACTTCAAAGAAGCACCCTCGTATGTCACTTTATGCCAGGACAGCACAGTTTTCGCCTTTTGCGGCACTTACCGGACACGAAGCAGCTATTAAAGAAACTGTAAGACAAACAGATGCAAAACAGGTGTTGAGTGAAGAAGTTATAGCAGAATTAAATAAAAAGTTATATCTGATTGCTGAAACGATCGGTACACAGCAAATGGTTGAGATCACGTATTTTGTACCAGATGCTAAGAAAGATGGGGGAGCATATATTACCTGTTCTGGTTGTGTAAAGAAAATTGATAAATATAAACATACAGTTGTTATGACTGATCAGACGATCATCCCTATTGAACAGATAAGTGATATAGAGGGAGAAATGTTTGAAGAATAGTAATGGTGCCTGATTCGATCAAAAAATCAGGCACCATTGCTGTTTCATAAAAATCTACATACTCTGATGGAATGTACGACGAATCACTTCTTCCTGCTGTTCGCGGGATAATCGATTAAAGTTCACGGCATATCCAGAAACACGGATCGTAAGTGTTGGATATTTTTCTGGATGTTCCATAGCATCGATCAAAGTTTCTCTATGCATAACATTTACATTCAAATGATGGGCACCTTGAACAAAGTATCCGTCTAAGATTGTTGTAAGGTTTTGTACTCGTTGTTCTTGATCTTTTCCAAGAGCATCTGCGCGGTTGTCATCATTTCCATACTTAGGGAAATCACCAATGGTTTCAAAGTCAATTGCTACACCATTTTCATTGCGGATTGGTTTTACAGTTGCATATTTGATCGCTGATAGAGAGTCTGCGGCAATAGACGGACCAGCAATTCCATAAGCTGCGATTCGCTCTAAGTTTGTATCATGAAGAACAAACTGGCTGGCTTCATATGCGTATTTATCATGCATAAAATGAATGATATTTACTGTATCAACATATAATTCAGCAACATAAGCCATAACTTTCTTATAGTTTTCCCATACTTTGTCAAAATCAAGAATGTCATCTGTGATCGGTTTGATTCCAGGAACAACCTGGATTCCTTTTTTCTCGTCAATTCCTCCATTGATCGCATAAAGCAGTGATTTTGCCAGATTGTAGCGGGCTCCGAACAGCTGTGTCTGTTTTCCAACCTTCATTGCAGATACACAACAAGCGATCGCATAATCATCCCCATAGACTGGGTGCATAACATCATCATTTTCATATTGGATAGAGTCCGTATCAATAGAAACTTTAGAGCAAAAATGTTTAAAGTTGTCTGGCAGTTTTTCAGACCATAAAACAGTTAAGTTAGGCCCTGGAGCAGTTCCAATGTTATATAAAGTATGAAGATAACGGAAAGAGTTCTTAGTAACCAGAGGTTTTCCATTAATACCAACTCCACCGATAGATTCCGTGATCCACGTAGGATCCCCACCAAATAGTTCGTCATATTCAGGAGTTCTTAAATGTCTTGTAAGACGAAGTTTGATGATAAATTGATCGATCAATTCCTGAACTTCTGTTTCTGTGATCACTCCATTTTTAAGATCTCGTTCAATATAAATATCAAGGAATGTAGAAGTACGTCCAAGGGAAGTTGCAGCTCCATTATTTTCTTTTGTTCCCGCAAGATATCCCATATAAACCGCCTGAACAGCTTCTTTCGCATTTTTTGCAGGTTTTGAAATATCAACACCATAAGATGTAGCCATTTCTTTCATTTTAGAAAGGGCACGGATCTGCTCAGAAATTTCTTCACGCAGACGGATGCGGTCTTCTGTCATAGGTCCATCTTCAAAGTTTAAATCTTTTTGTTTTTCTTCGATCAAGTGGTCGATTCCATAAAGAGCAACACGACGGTAGTCTCCAATAATACGTCCACGTCCATAAGCATCAGGAAGTCCTGTTAGAAGTCCAGCAGTTCTTGCAAGACGGGTACGTTTTGGATAGGCATCAAAACCCCCTTCATTGTGTGTTTTTCTGTATTCATTAAAATGGCGGTCAATCTCTTCATTTAGTTTATAACCATATTGTTCCAGTGACTGGTGCGCCATACGTTTACCGCCATATAGATTGACAATACGTTTTAGGGGTGCATCTGTCTGAAGTCCAACGATCACCTCATTTTCTTTATCAATATATCCAGGTGCGAAGTTCGTGATACCAGAAATGATATCTGTCTCAACATCTAAAACGCCTCCTTTTTTCAATTCTTCAGCAAGCAGTTCTTCACATTTATTCCAGACTTTTTTTGTTTTCTGAGATACATCAGCTAAGAAAGAGTCATCTCCTTCATAGAGAGTGTAGTTTTTCTGTATAAAATTTCTTACATTGATTTTTTTTGTCCAGACACCATCGTTGAATCCATTCCATTCGTTTAACATGATTTTTCCTCCGTAAAATAAACATGATCAAAATAGGTTTGTTGTAACATCTCTGTTTTCTTTTTATCCATGGCAGGTACACCTTCTAAAGAATAAGGAATATCCATAACTTTATATTTGTTGGTACCAAGTAAATGATAGGGAAGCAGCTCAACTTTCTCTACATTAGGAATCGTTTGAATATAAGCTTTTAACTGATCCATATGATCTTCGCTGTCAGTAATTCCTGGAACAACGACATGGCGAATCCATATCTTAGTCTGATGTTTTTTTAAAGCATTCAAAAATTCTTCAAAACGATCCATTGATCTTCCTGTCATTTTTTCATAATCCGTTTTATGGATGTGTTTCAGATCAAGAAGAACAAGATCTGTATGATTTAAAATCTCATCATAATCAGAAAGTCCATAACCTGCAGTGTCGATGCAAGTGTGAATGCCTTCATTCTTGCATAGTTTTAAAGTCTCTTTTAAAAAATCAGGTTGTAATAAAGGTTCTCCACCAGAAAAAGTAACACCACCATCTTCTTTAAAATAAGGTTTAAATCGTCGGATCTTTGCAACGAGTTCTTCCGGTGAGTATTCGGTCCCGCCAGATAATTCCCAAGTATCAGGATTATGGCAGAAACAACATCTTAGAGCACATCCTTGTAAAAAGATAACAGTTCGTATCCCTGGTCCATCAACCCCCCTTAATTTTGTCGAAAAACTTCACAAATTGTACAAAAAGTGATACAATATGATTATCAAAACAACTTAAAGGAGGATATGCCTATGAAGCTAGAGAAATTGCAGTTCGTTGTAGAAGATGGAGTTGGTATCATCACAATGAACTATATGAAGAATCTTAATGCAATTGATGATCAGATGGCAGACGAGTTGATGTACGTAGTAGATACTTGTGAGAATGACCCGAATGTGAAAGTTGTTGTTTTAAAAGGAATGCCAAAGGCATTTTCAGCAGGAGGAGACATTGGATACTTCTATAACCTGATCCAACAAGGTGGAGAAGTGAATATGGATTCTCTGATCAGTAAAGTTGGCAATGTAACCGATGGTCTGAAGCGTATGAGTAAGCTTGTGATCTCAAGTGTAAGTGGAGCGGCAGCAGGTGCAGGAGTAAGTCTTGCATTTTCAGGGGACTTTGTTGTATGCGCAGACAATGCGAAGTTTATTATGGCATTTGTGAATCTTGGACTAGTTCCAGATACCGGTGGAACGTACCTGTTTGTTAAGAGTCTTGGAATTCAGAAAGCAATGGAACTGTGTGTTACAGGAAGACCAATGAAAGCACAGGAAGCAAAAGATGCCGGAATGGTATATGATGTAGTTCCAGCGGAGGAATTAGATGATACCGTTATGAAACTTGCTAAGAAATTTGCTAGTGGACCATTACTTTCTTATAAGAATATCAAGAAACAGATTTATCAGGCAGGGCTTGCTGATTATAAGAAATACCTGGATGAATGTGAGATTCCGACACAGCGTGAATGTGCGGCATCTTCTGATTTTATAGAAGGAGTCAAAGCTTTTATGGAGAAGAGAAAGGCTGAATTCAAAGGAGAATAAAGCCAGGATCAAACCATGAACATAGAAGGGAGGTCACGCCTTTGAAGTCAAAAGTTGTAACAAGAGAGGAAGCGCTCTCAAGAATTCATGATGGACAGACGATCATGTTTGGAGACTGGCATGGAGAATTTGCAGCAGATGAGATCATTGATGGAATGTTAGAAAAAGGAATCAAAGACATTGATGCGATCGCTGTATCTGCTGGAATGGCGGATCAAGGAGTCGGAAAGCTGATCAAAGATCACAGAGTTAAGAGTTTGATCACAACACATATTGGGTTGAACCCGATCGCCAAGGATCAGATGTTTGCAGGAGAACTTGCGATAGAATTTAGTCCGCAAGGAACCTTTGCAGAAAGAATCCGTTGTGGTGGAGCAGGCTTAGGTGGCTGTCTGACACCAACAGGACTTGGTACAGAAGTAGAAGAAGGTAAACAAAAACTAACGATTGATGGCAAAGAATATCTTCTGGAATTACCATTGCGTGCAGATGTTGCTTTAATCAAAGCAACGAAAGCAGATACTGCAGGTAATATTTCATTCCGAATGAATTCCAGAGCAACAAACAGTACGATGGCTATGGCTGCTGATACGGTGATCGTTGAAGTCGAAGAGATCGTGGAAGTGGGTGAACTAGGACCAGAAGAGATCGATGTTCCAGCACCTGTGATTGATATGATCTATGAAAGAACCGGTGAGAAACGACCAATGTGTCCAATGTGGCAGCGAGCCAAAGCAAAAGCGGAAGGAGGTCAGTGATATGGCAGGATTGACAGGAAGAAAGCTGATCGCATCACGATGTGCAAAGTTTTTTAAAGATGGAGATTTTGTAAATCTTGGTATCGGAGTTCCGCTGATGTGTGTAAATTATCTCCCAGAAGGTGTGGATCTGTGGCTGGAAGCAGAGATCGGAACCGTCGGAAGTGGACCAACCCCAAGCTGGGATAAAGTAGATATTGATGTTATTGATGCCGGCGGACAGCCTGCATCTGTGATCAAAGGTGGAAGCGTGTATGATCATGAGATGTCTTTTGCATTTATACGTGGCGGACATATTGATGCAGCAGTTCTTGGTACACTTCAGGTAGACCAAGAAGGCAATATCGCTAACTGGACGATTCCAGGGAAGATGGTGCCAGGAATGGGTGGTGCCATGGATCTGTGTGCCGGAGTGAAGAAGATCATCGTAGCAACAGACCATTGTGAAAAGAGTGGAAAGTCTAAGATATTAAAGAAATGTACACTTCCTTTGACGGGAGTTCATTGTGTAACAGATATCGTAACAGAACGTTGCTATTTTGAAGTTACAAAAGATGGTCTCGTGTTAAGGGAACTTGCAGAAGGATATAGTGTAGAAGATATCCTTGCATGCACAGAAGCTGATGTGATCGTACCGGATGAAATTGGTGTTATGAGCTGATAATAGACGCAGGAAAGCATATAGAAAAACAGCACTGTACAGGAATAAAATTCCCAATGCAGTGCTGTTTTTATTAGTTTATTTAATCTTCTTTTGGCAATGCAATATTTAAAATAATTGCAACAAGTGCCGCAGGTACAATACCAGATCCTCCAAAGATTAACTGAATTCCTTCAGGAAGTCCGGAAAGAACTGTACTGTTTGCACCGATTCCGTATCCAAGTCCAAGTGCTACAGATACGATTGTGATATTTCTCATACCCATTGGCTCTTTTGTGATCAGCTGAATACCACTGATTACGATAGAAGAGAACATCATAACGGCTGCTCCACCTAATACGCTCTGTGGCATGATAGAGATCAGGGCAGCAAGTTTTGGAAATAACCCACAAAGAATTAAGAAGATTGCTCCTGTAGCCAGTGCAAAACGGTTTACGATCTTTGTCATAGTAACAAGACCAACGTTCTGGCTGAATGATGTATTTGGTAAAACACCAAAGAATGCTGCGAGTGTAGATCCGATACCATCACAGACAACACCACCAGAAAGCTCAGAATCTGTAGCTTCACGATCCATACCACCTTCGATAACACCAGAAATATCTCCGACTGTTTCTACAGCGGTTACGATAAACATGATAAGTACAGGAATGATCGCTCTTGCATCAAAAACAATTTTTACAGGCATAAATTTTGGAACGGCAAACCAGCTGGCTTGTGCAACTTTATCCCAATTTAATACCCATGCTTTTGTGTATTCTACACCATCTGCATTCACGGCAGTTGTAGGAAGTACAACACCCATGATTCCCGCAATGATATATCCTGCGATAATTCCAATCAATACGGAAGAAGCACTTGTCATACCTTTTGTTCCATGCTTTAATGCGATGATGATCACAAGAACAATAGTTCCAAGTAATAAGTTCTCAATTGATCCGAAATCATTAGCAGAATTTCCACCACCAAAAGAATTGACACCAACACCGATCAGTGACAATCCAATGGAAAGTACAACCGTACCGGTTACAACCGCTGGGAAAAATCTTCGAAGTGGTTTTAACATAAATCCTAATACAGATTCAAATAATCCACCGATAATGGAAGCACCCATGATCGCACCATATCCAAGAATTCCACCACCCATGACTCCAGCAACACTGCTGCAGACACCGATAAATCCTGAACTGGTTCCCATGATGATTGGAACTTTTCCACCGATTGGTCCAATTGCATATAACTGGATCAGAGTGACAATTCCGGCAATTAACATAGCATTTTGTAAAAGCGCAATCTGAACGTCTGCAAATTCGGTTCCGGAAGCAATACCACAAGCCCCTGTAATGATCAGAACTGGAGTTAAGTTTCCTACGAACATGGCGAATACATGCTGCAGACCAAGGAGAATCGCTTTTTGCAGCGGAAGTTTTCCATAAAAATCGTACTCCGCACCTTTGTTTTTCTCTTGATTCATTTTTCTTTCGTCTCCTTTTTATAATGCATGATGAGCAGTTTTATACTGCTATTTTTACAGCATAATATTATAAAGGATTTGGCAGAAAATGTATAGTTCTTTTTTATGAGCAATTAATTATTATAACTTTATAAATTTAAGAATCTGATTAAGAATCTAAAAAATAGAAATATATAAGGAGATTTAAAAGAAAACACAAAATAAGTTTGAATAACTATAACATATTTGCTATAATAAATCATATCAGTATGCAGAAATACAGGAGGCTTTTACTATGGAGAATAAAAGTAGTTACCAGATAAACGAGCAGGGAGTGCTCGGAGAAGTGAAAATTGCAGATGATGTGATCGCAGTGATCGCAGGAATCGCAGCGACTGAAGTGACAGGTGTTGCCAGAATGTGTGGAAATATTACAAATGAATTGGTAAGTAAACTTGGAGTTAACAATTTATCCAAGGGAGTCAAAGTTGTCGTAGAGAATCATCATGTAAGAGTCAATCTTGCATTAGAACTTGATTATGGAGTAAGTATTCCAGAGATATCAGAGAAAGTTCAGAATCGAGTAAAGTCTGCCATTGAGAATATGACGGGATTGAAAGTAAAAGAAGTCAATGTTCGTGTTGCAGGTGTGGCAGCAGAAGAAGAGTAGAAATAATATAAAAGCAAAGTCAGACGGGACTGATCAACAGTTCCGTCTTTGTATCGCAGAAAGGAATCATAATGAAAAGAAGTGAGGTAAGAGAACATATTTTTAGAATTTTATTTTGTGTAGAATTCTGTGAAAAGGAAGAATTTGAAGATCAGGTAGAGTTATATTTTCATGGACATGAGAGTATTAATGAGAAGACTCAGAAAGAGATTACAGCAAAGACAGAGAATCTGATCGAACACTTAGATGAGATTGATGAAGAAATTTCAGCTCATACAAATGCATGGAATCTTGAAAGACTTGGAAAGGCAGAATTGTCTATTTTAAGACTTGCAACATATGAAATCTTATTAGATGAACAGGTGCCAAGAAAGGTAGCGATCAATGAAGCAGTAGAACTTGCAAAGAAATACTGCAACGAGAAAGCAGCTCCATTTATCAATGGTGTGTTAAGTAAGATTGGACAGGATATGAATGAAGAATAAAGTTTTTTCTGTAACACAGATTAATACTTATATCAAGAGAATGTTTCAAAGTGATTATGCTCTGAGAAGAATCTCGATCAAAGGACAGGTATCAAACTGCAAATACCATTCTTCCGGGCATATTTATTTTTCATTAAAGGATGAAGGAAGCCAGATATCTTGTGTTATGTTTGCGAATGCAAGATATGATGGGCTGAAGTTTGAGTTAGAAGATGGACAGGAAGTTGTAGTTGATGGGAATATCAGTGTGTATGAGCGTGGAGGAAGTTACCAGCTTTATGCACAAGAGATCCGCCTCAATGGAATCGGGGAGCTTTATGTAGCTTATGAGATGTTAAAACAGAAGTTATATGAAGAAGGTTTATTTGATCATGAGAAGAAGAAACCAATTCCTAAGAATCCAAAGAAGATCGGAGTGGTAACTGCAAGGACAGGTGCGGCGATCCATGATATCATTAGTACAGCAAAGAGAAGGAATCCTTATGTCCAGCTTATTTTATATCCAGCGAAAGTGCAGGGAGATGGAGCGTCAGATACCATTGTTGCAGGAATTAAAGCATTAGATCAATATGGAGTGGATATCATCATTGTCGGAAGAGGTGGTGGATCCATCGAAGATTTATGGGCATTTAATGAGGAGAAGGTTGCAAGAGCAATCTATGAAGCACAGACACCGATCATTTCTGGAACAGGACATGAGGTAGACACAACAATTGCAGATTATGCTGCGGATCTTCGAGCAGCAACACCAACGGCGGCATGTGAGCTTGCAGTTCCAGATATCAGAGAAGTGATGGAAGGAATCACCAATAGAGAATATACGCTTCGAACATTATTGAAACAGGTGGTTCGTAGATATCAGATGAAATTGCAACAATATCAGATTACAATTGCTAATTTTGATCCTCGTTTTCAATTACAGGAACAGAAGATGCATTTAGCAGAATTGGAAGAACAGATCCATGCAGTAATGAAGAACAAGATGACTGACTATCAGCACAAACTGGAATTGTATACAAAAGAACTTCACGGATTGTCTCCGACGGCGAAACTTATTAATGGTTTTGGATATATCGAAGGATCAAACGGAGAGCCAGTGACAAGTGTTAAGAAGGTGATGGAAGGAGATCAGATTTCATTGACGATTTCTGATGGAACGATCATTACGAAAGCAGAGCAGATCAAGAGAATGGATGAAATTAAGGAAAGTTAAGAAAGAGGAAATTTGATATGGCAAAGAAAAAATTTGATATAGATCAGGGATTTGAGCAGTTAGATGAGATTCTTACAAAGCTTTCCGGAGAAGAGATCAAACTTCCAGAGGCAGTAAAATTGTATACGGAAGGCGTCGGGCTTGTAAAACAGTGCAAAGATTCTTTAGATAAAGTAGAAAAAGAACTGATCATATTAGAAGAAAATGGGGAAGAACATGAACTTTAAGGCTGAGATGAATGAAAGGGTAGAGCAGATTGAACAGATTTTAGATCAATATCTGCCACCCAAAGAAGGATTACAAAAAACAGTTTTAACTGCAATGAATACAACAGTAAAGGCAGGAGGAAAACGTCTTCGTCCAATGCTGATCAATGAAACTTATAAGATGTTTGGAGGAGAGGGAGATATCGTAAAACCATTTATGGCGGCGATTGAGATGATCCACACATATTCTCTGATCCATGATGATCTGCCAGCATTAGATAATGATGATTATCGAAGAGGACAAAAGACATGTCATATTGTTTATGGAGAAGATATGGCGATCCTTGCGGGTGATGCGTTGCTTAATTATGCATATGAAGTTGCAACGAAAGCATTTGATCTTGCGGATCAAGATGAGATGATGAATGTAGTTGAAGCAGTGAAGATTCTCGCGAGAAAACCTGGAATCTATGGAATGATCGGTGGACAGGTTGCAGATGTTGAGCTAGAGGGAACACCGCTTAGTATGGAACAGATTTTGTTTATCCATAAGAATAAGACATCAGCATTGATCGAGGCTTGCATGATGATCGGAGCAGTTCTTGCAGGGGCATCGAAAGAAGATGTTATGGCGATGGAAGAATGTGGGGAATATATTGGACTTGCATTCCAGATTCAGGATGATATTCTGGATCTTACTGGAGATGAAGAAGAGATTGGAAAGCCAGTCGGAAGTGATGAGAAGAATCACAAGACGACTTACGTGACATTAAAGGGATTGGAACAATCTGCAAAAGATGTAGAAGAAATTTCAAAGAAAGCAATTGAGATTTTAGCAAGATATGATGTGGGTGATCGTTATCTTACAAATCTTACAAGATTTTTAATTCATCGAACACACTAAGTAGAGAGAAAGAGGGAGCATTATGTTAGAATATATTAATGATCCAAATGATATAAAACGGATTCAGCCAGAGGATTATAAACTTCTGGCGAAAGATATCCGCCGTTTTCTGTTGAAAAATGTCAGTCGTACAGGAGGACATCTGGCATCGAATCTTGGAATCGTAGAACTTACGATGGCACTTCATCTTGTTCTTGATTTTCCAAAGGATCAGTTGATCTTTGATGTTGGACATCAATCCTATGTACACAAGATTTTGACAGGCAGAAAGGATGGATTTCAGAATCTGCGACAATTTCATGGTATGAGTGGATTCCCAAAGAGAAAAGAAAGTAACTGTGATGCATTCCATAGTGGACACAGTTCCATGTCTTTATCTGCTGCACTTGGGATGGTTGCGGCAAGAGATATCAATCATACAGATGAGACGATCGTTGCGGTGATCGGAGATGGTGCTTTATCTGGAGGAATGGCATACGAAGCATTAAATAATATGGCAAGATTGCGTAAAGAAAAGAAAAATCTTATGGTTATTTTGAATGATAATAAGATGTCTATTGCAGAAAATGTCGGTGGAATGTCTGCATATTTAAATAAAGTCAGAACAAAGAAAGAATATGTTGAATTCAAAGGAAATGTAGAGCAGTCTTTGATGAAGATTCCGGGGATCGGAAGGGAACTGACAACGATCATTAAGAAATCAAAAGATTTGATCAAACAGTTATTTGTTCCGGGAATGTATTTTGAAGATATGGGGATTACATATGTTGGACCGATTGACGGACATAATATTCCTTTAATGGTGGATACATTAAATCGTGCAAAACAATTAGATGAGCCAATCATCATTCATGTTGTAACAAAGAAAGGAAAAGGTTATCGCCCTGCGGAACAAAATCCAGCGAAATTTCATGGAATCAGCCCGTTTTCCCTAAAGACAGGAGAAGTACTTAAAAAGTCAGATAATCCATCTAATACAGCTGTATTTTCCCAGACATTGATCGAAGAAGCAAAGAAAGATAAAACGATCGTTGCTGTAACGGCAGCTATGCCAGATGGAACTGGACTAGGTAAATTCAAGGAACATTTTCCAGATCGATTCTTTGATGTAGGAATTGCAGAGCAACATGCGGTAACATTTTGCGCAGGTATGGCTTCTAGAGGATTAAAACCAGTATTTGCAGTTTATTCCACTTTTTTGCAAAGAGGATTTGATCAGGTTCTTCATGATGTTGCGATTGGTAATTATCCAGTGATCTTTGGGATCGATCGTTCAGGTCTTGTTGGAGCAGATGGAGAAACGCATCAGGGAATCTTTGATATCCCATATTTATCTATGATTCCAAATGTTACAGTCATGGCACCGATCAATGGAAGAGAACTTAAAGAGATGTTAAAAGATGCACTACATCATGCAAAGGGACCAACGGCGATCAAGTATTCTAGAGGAGAAGCTCTTTCTTTGTATGAAGATCAGTTTGAAGAGTTACACTATGGAAAAGGTCAGGTAATCAAAGAAGGAAGCGATGCCGTGATCATTGGTGTGGGTAATATTTTTGATGAGGCAGATCAAGCAGTGAAGATCCTTGGAGAAGAAGGATATAATATTGGACTTGTGAATCCAAGATATATAAAACCATTTGACAAAGAAATGATTCTTGATCTGGCAGGAAAATATGACAAGATCATTACTGTTGAAGAAGGCGTTTTAAATGGTGGTTTTGGAATGATGATCAATGAATTCTTAAGTGAAAATGATTATAAAGGGAAAGTAAGATGCTTTGGAATTGATGATCAGTTTGTAGAACATGGCTCTGTGAGTGAATTAAGAAAAATGCTTAAGATTGATGGAGAAAGTATTGCTGACTCTATCAGACAATGGATGAAGGAATAGAACAATGAAAAAAGAACGTTTAGATGTATTATTAGTAAAGAAAGGGCTTGCATCTTCCAGAGAAAAAGCGAAAGCGATCATTATGTCAGGTATCGTGTTTGTCGATGGACAAAGAGAAGATAAAGCAGGATCTACTTTTGATGAGAAACAGGAGATTGTAGTAAAAGGAAAAACATTAAAATATGTTAGTCGTGGTGGATTGAAACTTGAGAAAGCCATGAATAACTTTGATATCGTACTAAAAGATAAAGTCTGTATGGACGTTGGAGCTTCCACAGGTGGATTCACAGATTGTATGCTGCAAAATGGTGCAGTGAAAGTTTATTCTGTGGACGTTGGACACGGACAGTTAGACTGGAAATTAAGAAATGATGAGAGGGTTGTCTGCATGGAACGCACAAACATGCGTTATATGACAGAAGATGATATTGATGAGAAAGCATCATTTGTATCAATTGATGTTTCCTTCATTTCCCTTACGAAGATTCTTCCTGCGGTATATCGAATCTTGAATATGGGCGGAGAAGTGGTTGCACTGATCAAGCCACAGTTTGAAGCTGGAAGAGAAAAGGTTGGAAAAAAGGGTGTTGTAAGAGATCCGAAAGTCCATGAAGAGGTAATTGAGAAGATTTGTGATTTTGCATCGTCTAATGGATTTGAATTACTACATCTTGATTATTCTCCGATCAAAGGGCCAGAGGGAAATATTGAATATTTATTACATATGAGAAAAACGGAGACAATGGAGAATGGACATACTATGGCAGATCAGATTATAAAGATCGTAGATGCATCTCATAATGATCTGGCGAAAAATAAGGAATAACATGAAGAATTTTTTGATTTTAACGAATGAGCAAAAAGATCCGGGATTTCGTATTTCAAAACAAATTCAGGATTATATTGAGAAAAATGGTGGAAAAAGCCATAGGATGTGTGAGTTTACAAGACATATTCAGAAAGATATGAAATGTATTACGAAAGATACAGAATGTGTGATCGTTCTCGGTGGAGATGGAACAATGCTTCATGCAGCTAGACTGGTTGTAGATCATGATATTCCAATGGTTGGAGTCAATCTTGGAACACTTGGCTTTTTGACAGAGATTGAGTTATCTAAGCTGTATGAGGGCCTAGATGGACTGTTAAATGATACTTTTCAGGTTGAAGAGAGAATGATGCTAGATGGACGTGTGATCCATGCAGATCAGGAAACAGATCATCTTCCTGCATTAAATGATGTTGTGATCGCAAGAAGTGGTTTTTCGAGAATTATTTCATTTCGTATTATGGTCAATGGAAAGCTGCTAGATGTTTATGAAGCAGATGGAATCATTATCTCGACGCCAACAGGTTCTACAGGATATAATTTATCTGCTGGAGGTCCTGTTGTGAATCCGAAAGCTAACGTAATTCTTGTAACACCGATCTGTCCTCATTCATTGCAGTCAAATAGTCTTGTTTTGTCGCAGGATGATGAGATTGATATTTATATTGAGAATGTAAGGGAATCTCAGTTAGAAGAAGCCTATGTTACATTTGATGGGCAGGTTGCACGAAAACTTCAGCCGGGAGATGTCCTTCAAGTAAGAAGATCAAAGAAGATTGCAAGGATCATTAAAGTGAAAGGAGACAGCTTTTACAGAATCCTTCGAATCAAAGTTGGAGGTCAGAATGAAGAAGAATAGGCAGGAAGCGATCATTGAGTTGATTCAGAAGTATCCAATTGAAACACAGGAAGAGTTATTATCAAGATTGAATCAGATTGGATTTAAGACGACACAGGCGACGATTTCGAGAGATATCAGGGAACTTGCGCTGATCAAAAAACCAGATGCAGATGGGAAACAGATATATTGTCTGATCGATCAAGAAGATGAGACTTCAAGAAAATATCAGAGAATTCTTGCAGAAGCGATTGTGTCCATGGAATTAGCAGAGAATATGCTTGTTGTAAAAACAGTTTCTGGAATGGCAATGGCATCAGCAGCGGCACTTGATTCGTTAAATATTATCGGTATGGTTGGGACGATTGCGGGTGATGATACAATTATGTGTGTCATGAAAGATAAAAATATTGGAAGAACTGCGATCGCAGAGATTAATCATATGATCAAAAAATTAAAAGAATAAAAAGACAGAGAGGAAATCTATGCTGCAGAATTTACATGTAAAGAATCTTGCGTTGATCGACGAGATTGAGATTACATTTGATGAACATTTAAATATACTAACTGGTGAGACAGGTGCAGGGAAATCGGTCTTGATAGGATCCATAGAAAGTGCACTAGGTAAGAAAATCTCTAAAGATATGATCCGTCCAGGTGCTAAAGAAGCAGTTATTGAACTGCTTTTTTGGATTGAAGATGAAAAACTCATCAAAGAAATTGAAGCGTTTGATCTTGAAGTGGAAGATGGGCAGATCTTTATTAAACGTGTGATCAACGAAAAGAGAAGTATTAATAAGATCAATGATAGTACAGTTACATTAAATACGTTAAGAGAAGTATCAAGAAGATTATTTGATCTTCATGGGCAACAGGAACACCAAGTGCTCTTAAAAGAGAAAAATCATCTAAGTATGATGGATCATTTTTTGCCAATAGAAGCAAAAAAATCGTTAGAAGAATGCAGGGAACTGTCAAAGAAATATCACAAGATTGAAGAAAAAATTAAAGAAATATCAATCGATGATCAGCAAAGATTAAGAGAACTTGATTTTCTTAAACATGAGATTTCAGAGATTGAGAATGCAAATCTGATCGAAGGAGAAGATGAAGAATTAGAAGCGGTCTATAAAAAGATTCTTCATAGCAAAGAGATCATTACATCTTGTCAGGCGGCAAGTATGCTGACTGGATATGAAGAAGAGATTTCTATCGGGAATCAACTAAGTGAAAGTCTTAGAAAAATGCAGGAAATCAGTCATTTAGATCCGGTAATACAAGGATTTTATGAGCAGTTATTATCCATAGAAGATCTTTTGAATGGATTTCACCAGGAATTGACAGATTATATGGAAGATATGGATTTTGATGAACAGACATATCAGGAAGCAGAAGAACGATTAAATGTCATCAATTCCCTCAAAGATAAATATGGTTCCTCCATTGAAGAGATCCTTGCATACGGACAAAAAGCATCAGAGCGGTATAATATTTTATGTGATGTAGAACATGAGATTGATATACTAAAACAGGAACAAAAACAGATAAAAGAACAATATATAAAAGAAGCTGAAAATCTGTCGCAAAAACGAGAAAAAGAAGCTAAAAAACTGGAACGTGATATTACAAAAGCGTTGGAAGATCTGAATTTCTTAGATGTGAGATTTGAGATCGAAATGACAAGAAAGAATCAGATCTCACCAGATGGAATTGACCAGATACGTTTTATGATCTCAACAAATCCGGGACTTCCAATGCGTCCAGTTCAGGAAGTTGCATCTGGTGGTGAGTTGTCACGTATCATGCTTGCATTAAAGTCCGTTTCGGCACAGGCGGATGGTGTTGATACATTGATCTTTGATGAGATTGACACGGGAATCAGTGGAGAAACAGCAAATCGTGTTGCTAAGAAAATGGCAGTGATTTCAAAAGATCATCAGGTAATTGCGATCACGCATCTTCCACAGATTGCAGCTATGGCAGACAGTCATTATTTTATCAGGAAACAGACAGACCAAAAAAATACACAAACAATGATTTACAAATTAAATAAAGAAGAATCATTGAAAGAAATTTCGAGAATGATCAGTGGAGATCAGAGAAGTGAAGCATCCATGGAACATGCAAAAGAAATGAAAACATTGGCAGATCAAACAAAATTATACTGATTATGAAAACGGTAATTTTCATATAATAAAAAGGATATATCAATTACGATATGTCCTTTTTTAGGAGGAAGAATATGAAAAAATACAGTTACCGTAAGCTTCTCATTATACTTTTTATGTTGAATTTATTTGCAATCACAGTGTTTTATATCAAATATTGTAAATCACAATTGCCAAATACGATTCATATCAAGAAAGGAGAAAAAATATCACTTTGCTATAATATTCCAGCAAGTGCGACGATCAATAACCAGAAGATTAAACTAAACAGAACTTTTATTTTTCAGAAATGCAGCAGTGGGCAGTATGAGATGAAAACTAGTTTGTTTGGGGCTATTCCGCTTAAAAAGATTAAGGTAAAAGTAGTTGATGGACAGAAAGTTATCCCGAGTGGACAGGTTGTCGGAATTTATGTTGAAACAAATGGACTTTTAGTGATCGATACCGATGGTTTTACTGGAGAAAATGGAGTCGATCATGCACCAAGCAAAAATAAATTGTATCGTGGGGATTATATTAAAAAGATAGACGGAGCAGATGTTTTGTCGAAAAAGCAGTTTATTGAAAAAATTAATCAAAGTAATGGAAATTCTGTTACATTGACAGTCAGCCGTAGATCAAAAGTGTTGAAGATTAAGATTAAGCCGGAGTTTTCAAAGACAGATCATATGTATAAGATCGGGGCATGGATCAGGGATAATACACAAGGAATCGGAACTATGACATATATAAAAAAAGATTCTTTTGGAGGCTTAGGACATGGAATTTATGATATGGATACAGGAAAGCTTTTAAAGATCAAAGGCGGATTTTTATTAACTCCACAGATTTATTCTATCAAAAAGGGAAAATCAGGAACACCAGGAGAGATTGTTGGAAGTATCGAGTACAAAGAAGAAAATATTATAGGATCTATAAAAAAGAATACAGAAAAAGGAATTTATGGAACAGTATCGGATACGGAAAGTAAAGCATATGAAATTGGATACAGACAAGACGTTAAGAAAGGGAAGGCTTATATTTTGTCAAATCTTACAGGCTCTATGAAGAAATATGAAATTAGAATTTCTAAAGTTGTTCCATCCGATACAGATGTTTTAAAAAGCATGGAAATTGAAGTTACAGATAAGCGGTTGTTAAATCTTACAAATGGAATCATACAAGGAATGAGTGGAAGTCCGATCATACAGGATGGAAAATTGATTGGTGCAGTAACCCATGTTTTTGTAGATGATCCGACAAAAGGATATGCAATTTTGATGGAAACAATGATTTATGAGATGAAAAAATAGAAGATGCTTTTTAAGTATAAATTTGTTACAATAGAAAAATAAAAAATAGGAGGATGAGGGATATGAAGATTTTGCATCTGGCAGATTTACATCTTGGAAAAAGAGTGAATGAGATGTCGATGATCGAAGATCAGAAGTATATATTAGATCAGATCATAACATTGATCAAAGAAGAAAGTGTAGGAATTGTTTTACTATGCGGAGATATTTACGATAAATCAATCCCTACGATCGAAGCAATACATCTTCTTGATGAGTTTTTAGATCAATTAAGTAAAATGGCGATTAAAGTACTTATGATAAGCGGAAATCACGATTCAATTGATCGTTTATCATTTGGGAAGAGCTTATTTACACGTTCTAATTTATATATTGCATCGCAATTTGAAAATGAAATAGAAAAGATCACAGTAAAAGAAAATGGAATCACAGTGAATTTTTATATGTTGCCATTTGTAAAATCTGCTTATATCAGCCATATATTTCAGCTGCAGACAGACTCATATGAGGAATGTTTCCGATATCTGATTGAACACACAAAGATAGATGAAGAAGAAACAAACATTTTGTTATCCCATCAGTTTGTGACTGCAAATAAGAAAAATCCAGAGTTATCAGACTCAGAAACAAGTAGTCTTGGAGGAATTGATAATATTGATTTTCATATTTTTGATCCATTTGATTATGTAGCACTTGGACATATTCATAAACCACAGGCGATGGGACGTGAAATGGTTAGATATGCAGGATCGATTCTTAAGTATTCATTTTCAGAGATTCATATGGACAAGAAGGCAACAATTCTTACAATTGATGCAAAGAAAGAAATATCTTTGTCATTTCACCCACTAAAACCTTTGAGAGATATGAGAGAAATTGAATGTTCATTAGAAGAATTATTAAAAAAACAATGTGAGATTGGTAATCAAGAAGATTATATGCATGTAATTCTTACAGATGAAGAACAGATTTTAGATGCGATTGGAAAAGTGAGAACAATTTATCCAAATGTTATGCAGATCAGTTTCAAAAATCGTAGACACATGAAACAGTTAGAAAGTGCACAGATCAAAGAAGATCAGATTTCAGATCAAAGTCCAGCGGAATTATTTGAGCAGTTTTATAAGATGCAAAATCATATTGATTTGGATGAGAAAAGATTACAGCTGGTGTTATCAGTTTTTGAGGAGGTGATCCGATGAGACCACATACATTGATATTGTCAGCATTTGGACCATTTGCTGGAGAAACTATTATTGATTTTACAAAGTTCAAAGATGGTATTTTCCTGATTTCTGGAGAAACAGGTGCTGGAAAAACAACTATTTTTGATGGTATTTGTTTTGCTTTGTATGGGGAACCAAGTGGTTCTTATAGAAAACAGGATATGCTTCGTAGTGATTTTGCAAAAGAGGATGTAGAAACGAAAGTTGTTTTCTTGTTTTCACATAGAAATATAGAATATAAGATTGAAAGAATTCCATCTTATATGAGAAAAAGTAAACGTGGTGATGGTATGACACGTCAATCACCAGAAGCAGTTTTATATCAGGATGAAGAAATTCTTGAGACAGGAAATTATCAGGTGACAGCCAAAGTAGAAGAACTTCTTGGTATGGATCGGATACAGTATCAACAGATTTCTATGATCGCACAGGGAGAATTTTTAAAACTGCTTTATGCCAAAGGAAAAGAAAGAAGTGAGATATTTCGTAAAATTTTTGGTACTGGTTATTTATACGAATTTCAGGAAAAAATTAAACGACGTCATCTTTCTTGCAAATATGAATATAGCAATATTCAGGATACGTTATTAGAACAGGAAGATAGTGTTTATATACCAAAAGATGAGCCAGAATATAAGATATATAAAGAATATTATAAACAGAAGCATCAGATTCCGGAATTTCTGGATATTGTAAATAGGTATCATAATCGTAAACAAAAAGAATATGAAGTTTTAAGAGAGCAGAAAGAAAAAGACGAACAAATATGGAATGAGCAGAAGATTGTTTATTCACGAATGAAAGATAAAACTGAGGAGGCTAAAAAGCTTAAATTATTGATCAAGGAACTTTCAGAGGATGAAAAAGAAGCTAAAAGACAGCAGCGCCTGATAAAAAAACAATATGATAAGATTCAGAAAGATGCCCCCAAATTACATAAAAAAGAGCTCCGTGTGGTAGAGATTGAAAAACAGACAAAGCAGTATAAAGAATTGGAAAATCTGGTAAAAAAGCAGGAATCTTATCAAAATGTAAAACAAAGATATGAAAATCAAAGAGAAGAATTAAACCAGAAAAAAGAAAAAGAACAGCAAAGAGAAAAAACAATTGCAGAGTTTTTAGGTCAGACAGAAGAAATAGAGGAACAATATGATGAACTTCAAAAAGAGGAACTTCGTATGTCTGTTCGTGAAAAGCAGCTGAAGGAACTTTGTAAAGACAAAGAAAAATATCTTAAAGAACTTGTAGTTTATGAAAAGGAAATGAAAATTTATGAGAAAATTCGACTGGAACGCAGAAAATTAAAGGATCGTTTATCTGACTGGCAGGATCAGTATGATTGTAATCAGGCAGGTCTTCTGGCACGAACGTTAATAGAAGGAAAACCATGTCCTGTCTGTGGTTCAACAATACATCCGAATGTAGCACAGTTTAAAGAAAGTGATATTACGCAAGAATTGTTAAAAAATCTCAGAGAACAGACAGAAGAGATTGATCAGGAGTATAATACGGTTTTTTCAAAAGTAAGACAAAGAAAAGGGATGGTAGAGGCTCAAAGGGAAAATCTATGCCGAAAAAGTGGAAAAGAACCAGAAAATTTTGAAGAAATTGATCAATTATACGAAGAAACGATCAAAGAGTATAAAAAGATTAAAAAAGCGTTTGAGTGCATAGAGAGACAGAAAGAAAAAATTGCAGATCAGAGAGACAAGATTGAAAAATCGAAACAAAAGCAGAAATCTTATGATGAAAAAATAAATGAATTGTTGGAAAAGATACATGAGAAAGATATTTTATATAAAGAGGCAGGAGCAGGAATTTTTGAAATCAAAAAAAATCTTTTATATAAATCTCTTAAAGAGGCAAATGAAACAAAACAACAATTGCTTGATGAGATTGCAAAAACACATGAAACGGCAGATGAGATTAAGAACAAGCGGGAAATAATTCAAAGACAAGAAGTCCAGATCATAGCAGCAAGGGAAGAAAAAGAGAAAAATCTTCAAGAACTTACAGTCTGGTTAGAGCAGATGAGGTCATCCAAAGAAGAGTTTATAGATCTTAAAAAGTTTGAATTAAAATTAAACAGAGAACAAAAACAGATTCAAAAACAGACAGAAGTTCTTGAACAATTAAATAAGCAGATTCTTTTAAACAAACAGACGGCTGATCTTATGGGGAAAAAACTTGTGGAATATAAAGAAGCAGAAGAAAATTATACATTGTTAAAGGATCTTTCAGATACAGCAAATGGGGAACAAAAGGGAAAAAACAAAGTTTCTTTTGAACGATTTGTACAGTCGGTGTATTTTGATCGGATTCTTTCTGCTGCGAATCAGCGATTGGCTGTCATGAGTGAACAACGTTATTATCTGTTTAGAAAAGAAGAAAATGACAATAAAAAGGGATCTTCTGGACTTGAATTAGAAATTCTTGATGAATGGACAGGGAAAAAAAGAAATATCCGGTCTCTTTCAGGAGGAGAATCATTTAAAGCAGCTTTGTCATTGGCGTTGGGATTAAGTGACGTGATCCAGAATAAAAAAGGCGGGATCATGGTGGATACAATCTTCATTGATGAGGGATTTGGAACACTTGACGGAGATTCGTTAAACAAAGCAATACAGATCATACATTCATTATCACTTGAAGGAAATAAGCTGGTTGGTATTATATCACATGTTGAAGAATTAAAAGAGCAGATTGATCAGAAGATAGAAGTTTACAAAGATCATGCAGGGAGTAAAGTGAAATAATCAGGAATTCTTGTGACAGAAGATTATAGTCATGTTATACTAAGTGCAAAAGAAAAAATATGACAACGATTTTAAAAAATACAATTAATTTTGTCGAATTATGTCGAATCCTTTGGAAATCGACCAAAACTTGCGGAGAAATATGGGTTGTTTGTAAACTTAGAGAAAATATATAATAAAAATGTAGAGAAAAACAGAATGGGAGGACTGGATATGAACAAGATTAATGTGGCTATTGCAGATGATAACCAGAGAACCGTTGAGATGATGACAGAACTGTTAGAACAAGAAAGCGATATCGAAGTAATTGCAAGTGCTGATAACGGAGAAGATGCGTTGCGCATCATCAAGGAAAGACAACCGGATGTAGTGTTACTTGATATTATTATGCCAAAGCTTGATGGAATTGGGGTATTGGAACATTTGCAGAATGAAAATCTCAGTAAAAGACCAATCATTATTATGGTTTCTGCAATGGGCCAGGAAAATGTCTGTGAAGAAGCTATGGATTTAGGTGCATCCTATTTTATTTTGAAACCTTTTGATTTACGCACGATCATTAAACAGATCAAACAGGCAAGAATAAAGCAAGAGGTGCCTGAAAGACCATTCGTTTCTGTACCAGAGAAGATCCATGGATTAACAGAGAACCAGCTGGAGATCATTATAACGAATATGATTCACGAGATCGGAGTTCCAGCTCACATTAAAGGATATCAGTATTTGAGAGATTCTATTATGATGGCAGTATGTGATATGGATATATTGAATTCTATCACAAAGCAGCTGTATCCATCGATTGCTGAGAAATTTGATACAACACCAAGCAGGGTAGAACGTGCAATCAGACATGCAATAGAAGTAGCCTGGGGAAGAGGAAAAATGGATACGATTGATGCGTTATTTGGATATACGATCCATGCAGGTAAAGGAAAGCCTACAAATTCAGAATTTATCGCATTGATCGCTGATAAGATACGTCTGGAATATGGAGATGAGATAATATCTCAAGGGAAATAGGCAGTAGATATAGACATTGTCATGATCAGGAGGCTGAAAAAGATGGAAAAGAAGTTAAAGATTTTGATTGTAGATGGAGATGTATCGGAGGCAGAGATCCTAGAGTCTAGATTACAAACAGATTTTGAAGTAGCAGGAACTGCATTTGACGGAGTCAGAGCAGTGGAGAAAATCAAAGGACAATTACCAGATGTTGTACTAATTGATATTATGCTGCCACAGATTGATGGAATTGGTGTTATTGAAAAATGCAGAGAAGAGATGGAATATGAACAGCTTCCAGTTTTTATTGTATTGACTTCTATAGGAACAGAGAAACTCATAGAATGTATTAATCATATGGATATTGATTATTGTATGATGCGGCCGTTCAAACAAGAGGTTTTGATTCATAGGATCAAACAAGTGGCAAAGATTAAAGGGTTGGATCAAAAGATCCGTCAGAAGGAAAAACTACAAAGTGTAGAAATAAGAAAACAAAGAACGGTTCTGGATTATGAATTTAATATGAAGCAAGATGTGACAAAAATTATCAGGGATCTTGGAATTCCGGCACATATCAAGGGGTATCAATATATAAGAGAAGGGATTATTATGGCAATTGAAGATATAAATATGATGAATTACATCACAAAACTTTTATATCCGACAATTGCTAAAAAATATAAAACGACATCAAGCAGCGTCGAAAGAGCGATACGTCATGCGATCGAAGTTGCATGGAGTCGTGGAAAAGTGGAATTATTAGAAGAAATGTTTGGGTATACGATCAGTGCAGGTAAGGGGAAACCTACAAATTCAGAATTTATAGCACTGATTGCAGATAAGCTAAGATTAGATTATCATATCAATGCATCCTAAAAAGATGTAGATAGGATGTAGAAGAACAAAAATAGGGAGATTGCTTGGAGGAGAAAATATGGATGAGAGATACAATGTTTTAATTGCTGATAGCTATCCACACGAATCCAAACAATTAAAAGAAGAACTGCAAAAGCAATATAATGTAATAGCAATCGCAGAAAATGGTGAAGAAGCACTTTCTGGAATTATAAGTCTAAAACCAGATTTAGTGATCGTTGATCTGATGTTACCAGGACTTGATGGGCTTGGGGTTATTGAAAGGTGCAGGGAAGTGATGAGCCCAGATGAAGTGCCGGCATTTATAGCCTTGACAATGATGGAAAATCAAGATCTGATGGAGTATATCAGACATTTGAAAGTTGACTACTGCATGATGAAGCCATTTCAAGCAGCGATTCTTGCAGAGAGAATTACACAGATGATAAGAATTCGTTCTGTAAATACAAAGATTCAAAAAGAAATACATAAAGAAAAAGAAGAAATACCATCTATTGGTAATAAAAATGATATTCGAAGAGAGATAAGTCTTTTAGTAAGAAATTTAGGGATTCCAGCACATATCAAAGGATGCCGTTATATAAAGTGTGGAATTTTAATGGCTATGGAAGATGCAAACAGTGTTAATTATATTACCAAATCACTTTATCCGGATATTGCTAAGAAATACAAGACAACGATAGGAAGCGTTGAGAGAGCAATCCGTCATGCGGTTGACATTGTGTGGATCAGAGGAAACAAACAACTGTTAGGTGAAATTTTTGGAACTTTTGTGATTGAGCAGCAGGAAAGACCAACGAACTCTGAATTTATTGCTGCAGTTGCCGACTGGATGAGATTGGAATACCAGATTCGGGTATCATAAAATTTGGAGGAAAATATGAAACAATATATTCCAAGCTATTATAGAAATTTTCAATGCATTGCACAAAAATGTAAAGACAATTGTTGCATTGGATGGGATATTATGATTGATCGGCAATCATATGAACAATATCAAAAAGTTGCAACTCCATTTAAAAAACGTTTGAATGAGGGAATTATTCAGGAAGAGGAACCTAAGTTTTATATGAATGAAGATGGAAGATGTGCTTTTTTAAATGAGAATAATCTATGTGATATATATATTCAGCTAGGGGAAGAGGCTTTATGTGATATATGCACTGAACATCCAAGGTTTCATAATGAATATGGACATATTGTGCAGTCAGGTCTTGGATTGGCTTGTGAAGAAGCAGCTCGATTGATCTTAAACGATTTAGACTTGAAAATAGAAGAAGATGTTTTGAAATCAGAAAAAGAAGATGATGAATGGGTTAATGAATTAATGAAGCTAGAGATGTTGTTATTAAATATTCTGAAAAATAAAGAATATTGTGTGGATGAGAAGATTGATAAAATTTTTGATCTGACAGCAGCATATCAAAAGGAAATAAATTATACAGGAGAACTTACAGTACCGATTGATCAGAAGAAGATAAAACCACAACATCTTATGTTGAAGATGAGGCAGAAAGATTATTTGGAATACTGGTTTGATTTCTATAGTAATCTTGACTATATGGATGAAACATTTCAGAGTCTGCTTAGGAAATCGGTAAAAGAATTTGAAATGTGTAAGAAACAAGATATAAATGATCAATATATAGAGCGATTATTGTATTATTTTATTTATCGGAATTTTATTAAGGCATATGAAGATGATAATCTGATAGATAAAATAAAATTTGCAGTTTTAAGTGTATTGATGATAGAAATTGTGGCAAAGTATTGTAAGGTATACGATAGTTCTTTTGAACTTTTAGATATTGCTAAAATGTATTCAAAAGAAATTGAATATTCAGAGGAGAATATAGAAGCAATCTTTGAAGAACTATTGTTTGACTAATATACATAATATCTTTATAATAATTGAGAGATAGTAAATGATAAATAGAAAAACCGAAAGAGAAATATTGTATGGAAATTCGAAAGAGGAAACCAATAGGAAAGAAAAATATCAAGTATATTGAAGAACTGTATGCAGAATATTCAAAAAGGTTGTTTTTCATTGCAAGAAAATATGTTGAAAATGAAGATTTTGCAGAAGATGTTGTACAGAGTGCATTTGCGAAAGTGTTGGCATATCCTGATGGTATTTTAAAAGTGCCGAGAGATGAAGTGTTTTATTTTTTGTCTACAGTTCTAAAACATGAAGCGTATGATATTATTCAGGAAGAGAAAGATAATGAACATGAAAGTCTTGTTTATGACGATGGGACGGAAGGTGATTTTATTGAAGATCCGAGAGATAACTATCTTCAGATGATAGATTTGGATTCATTAAAATATAATCTTTCTCGAATGAAAAGACGTCATCGAGATACATTATTATTTCGGTATGTTTATGGCTTAAAATGCAAAGAGATTGCAGACATATTTAAGATTTCAGAACGAACGGTAAAAATACGATGCAGTGAGGCGAGAGTTCAATTAAAGAAGATGATGGAAGAGGACGAATTATAAAGAGAGATAAGAAAAAGGTTAGCGATAAAATTGTGCTAACCTTTTTCTTAATATTATTGATTTGTAACGATCTCGGTCAGCTTGTTTCCAACTTCTTCATATTTTTCTGGGAAGAAAATACGAATTGTATTGTTACCGCTTTTGATCTTTTGAAGATTCAAAGTGAATGTCTTATCGTGCATGTCATTGGAAACAGGAGCTGAATTAAAACTATCGATTACATTTGATACCAGTTGTTTTTTAGCATCAGATAACTTCTCAATATGCAGAGGCTTTAATTCGTCTAAAGTTGTTTGTTTTGCCTGCTTGAAAATATCAAGGTAATTAATATATTGGCTGGAAACTTTTACAGTTGATTCTTTGTCATTTTTCTTAACGACAGAAACTTTATATTCCAAAGAAGCCAGTTTCTTGCTGATTGCTTTAAAAATGTCTTTTGCCTGTGATTTTGTGATCGCAACTCCAGCATCTTTAAAACTTTTCTGGATTGTAGATACCATAGAGGACTGATAGGTTTTTAAAGTTTCCTTTGATTCCTTAGAATCAATTCCAAGATCAGTCATAGCAGAGGTGTCTTGCCTGATGATCAGATCATAAAAGGCCTCCATTGTCTTGTCTGGTTTTGCAATCGCATTGGTTTGTCCGCATCCGGCAAGAGATAATAATAACAAGATACCTAATACACCGGACAGGATTTGTCTGTAAATCCTACGTTTCATACTCTTTATCCTTTCTGTTTATTTGTATATTTAATATTATATGGATTTTGCCAGATAAAGTCAATCATTGTCGAAAGCTGCTCAAAGGTATATAAGATTTGCGTTTGCGTAACAAAAAGTTGTGTGTTAAACTAAATAACCGAAAGATGAAAAGGAGTGTTTTGGATTTATGGCAAGTAAAACATATGATGCTAACAGTATTTCAGTTTTGGAAGGATTGGAAGCTGTCAGAAAACGTCCTGGAATGTATATCGGAAGTGTATCTACAAAGGGACTAAATCATTTAATATATGAAATCGTAGATAATTCAGTGGATGAATTTCTTGCAGGATATTGTAATGAGATCACAGTTTCATTAAATAATGATGGGACTGCAACGATCATAGATAATGGACGAGGAATTCCAGTTGGAATCAATGAAAGAACAGGAAAGACAGCAGTTGAGATGGTATTTACTATGCTGCATGCGGGTGGTAAGTTTGGAGATGGAGGATATAAGATATCAGGAGGCCTTCATGGCGTAGGTGCATCTGTGGTAAATGCATTATCTACATGGCTTACAGTGACTGTCAGACAAGGCGGAAAGATTTATCAGCAAAAGTATGAAAGAGGAAAAATCATAACACCGCTTGAAGTGATTGGAACATGTCGAAAGTCTGATACAGGAACAAAGGTACAGTTTCTTCCGGATCCAGAAATTTTTGATAAAACATATTTTAAAGCAGCGATGGTAAGAAACCGTTTGCATGAGACAGCATATCTGAATCCAAACCTTACGATTCATTATATTAACCAAAGAGAAGGTGAAGAAACCACAGTTGATTATCATGAGCCAGAGGGAATCTGTGCATATGTAAAAAAATTAAATGAAGGAAAGCAAATGCTTCATGAACCAGTTTATTTTAAACGTATGGTTGATGGAATTGAAGCAGAGGTGGCTTTTCAGTATACAGAAGATTTTGGAGAAAATATTCTTGGCTTTTGTAATAATATCTATACGATCGAAGGTGGAACACATATCACTGGATTTAAAACGAAATTCACAACGATCATGAATCAGTATGCGAGGGAGATAGGAGTTTTAAAAGAGAAAGATGCAAACTTTACGGGAACAGACGTAAGAAATGGTATGACAGCGATTGTTTCTGTAAAACATCCTGAGCCAAGATTTGAAGGACAAACGAAGACAAAACTTGATAATCCAGATGCAGCCAAAGCAGTTGGAGAGATTGCAGGAGAAGAACTTGTTTTATATTTTGATAAGAATTTAGATACATTAAAGAAAGTGTTGGCATGTGCAGAAAAATCTGCAAAGATTCGAAAAGCAGAAGAAAAAGCAAAGACGAATATGCTAGTGAAACAAAAGCTATCAATTGACAGTAATGGGAAATTGGCAAACTGTGAAAGCAGAAAAGCAGAGGAATGTGAAATCTTTATCGTTGAGGGAGATTCTGCAGGAGGTTCTGCAAAAACAGCAAGGAATAGAAAAACACAGGCAATTCTTCCAATCCGTGGAAAAATCTTAAATGTAGAAAAAGCAACGATGGATAAAGTACTTGCAAATGCAGAGATCAAGACAATGATCAATTCTTTTGGATGTGGATTTTCAGAAGGATATGGAAATGATTTTGATATTACAAAGCTTCGTTATCATAAGATCATTATTATGACAGATGCCGATGTGGATGGAGCACATATTGCCACGTTACTTTTAACATTTTTCTACCGTTTTATGCCGGAGCTTATTACACATGGACATGTATATCTTGCAACGCCTCCATTATATAAGGCAATGCCAAAAAAAGGAGAAGAAACATATCTTTATGATGATGTGGCACTTTCTAAATACCGTGCAAATCATAAAGGAAGCTTTACATTGCAAAGATATAAAGGCTTAGGTGAAATGGATGCACAGCAGTTGTGGGAAACAACATTGAATCCAGAGAGCCGTACTTTAAAACAGATTGAGATCGAAGATGCGAGAATGGCATCAGATGTAACTTCCATGCTTATGGGAAGTGATGTGCCGCCTCGCAGACAGTTTATTTATGAAAATGCAAATGATGCGATGCTTGATATATAAAAAGAAAGGAAAACATAAATAATGTCAGAACATATTATTAAAGCGGAATTTTCTGAGGTTATGCAAAAATCTTATATTGATTATGCCATGAGTGTTATCTGTGCAAGAGCATTGCCGGATGCAAGAGATGGTTTAAAGCCAGTACAAAGACGAGTGCTTTATTCTATGGATGAGTTAGGCCTCCGCTATGACAGACCACATAGAAAATCTGCTAGAATTGTTGGAGATACAATGGGTAAATATCATCCCCATGGAGACAGTTCGATTTACGAATCATTAGTCGTTATGTCACAGGATTTTAAAAAAGGAATTCCGCTAGTAGACGGACATGGTAATTTTGGTTCCATTGAAGGAGATGGAGCTGCGGCCATGCGATATACAGAGGCAAGACTTCAAAAGATTACACAGGAAGCTTATCTGGCGGATCTGGATAAGAATGTTGTTGATTTTGTATCCAACTTTGATGAGACAGAAAAAGAACCAGAAGTACTTCCAGTTAAGATACCGAATCTTTTGGTAAATGGTGCGGATGGAATTGCGGTAGGTATGACAACAAGTATTCCACCACATAATCTTAGTGAAGTAATTGATGCGGTGAAAGCCTATATGCGTAAGGAAAGTATTACGAATGAAGAATTAATGGAATATATTCAAGGACCGGATTTTCCAACAGGCGGTATTGTGATCAATAAAAAAGATCTTTTAAATATTTATTCTTCAGGAATCGGAAAGATAAAATTAAGAGGAAAAGTGACTTTGGAACCTGCAAAGAAACGAGGAGAAAAGGATAAACTTGTAATTTCAGAGATTCCATATACAATGATCGGGAATAACATATCTAAGTTTTTATCTGATATTGTATCACTGATTGAAAATAAAGTAACAACAGATATCTTAGATATTTCAAATGAATCATCAAAAGATGGAATCAGAATTGTTCTAGAACTGCGAAAAGGGGCAGACGTGGAACGCCTTAAAAATCTTTTATACAAAAAGACAAAGCTTGAAGATACATTTGGTGTTAATATGCTTGCAATCGTCAATGGACGGCCAGAGACATTGGATTTAAAAGGAATCATTGAAAATCATACACAGTTTCATTACGAAGTAACTAGAAGAAAATATAAAACGTTATTAAATAAATTATATGAACAGCGCGAGATCAAGGAAGGATTGATCAAGGCTTGCGATATGATAGATTTGATCATCGAGATCATTCGTGGAAGTAAAAATCAGAAAGAAGTTAAGGCATGTCTTACAAAAGGAGATGTTGGTAATATCAGATTTCAGTCATCTGATTCTATGATCGAAGCAACAAAACTTTCATTTACAGATAAACAAGCAAGTGCGATCCTTGATCTGAAATTATATCGTCTGATCGGTTTGGAAATTTTAATGCTTAAGGAAGAATATGAAGAAATTGTTACAAAGATCGCAGAATACGAAGATATTCTGGCTAATGAAAAATCATTAAAAAATGTAATACGAAAAGAATTAGACTCGATCAAAAAAGAATTTGGATCACAAAGAAAAACCATTGTTGAAGACGCAAAAGAGGCCGTTTATGTTGCAGCACCAATTAAAGAAGAGACCGTTTATTTTGTGATGGATCGCTTCGGTTATTCGAAAACAATGGATAAAGCAACCTATCAGAGAAATAAGGATAATATTTTAAAAGAATATAAATTTATTGTGCCTTGCATGAACACAGACAAAATCTGTGTGTTTACCAATCTTGGACTGATGCATCAGATTAAAGTGCTTGATATTCCGGCAGGTAAGTTCCGCGATAAAGGTGTACCGATTGATAATCTTTGTAATTATGATAGTGCGAAAGAATATATTATACAAGTACTTGATGCCCAGACAATGATACATAGTACGTTGCTATTTGCAACTGCAAAGAGCATGTTAAAGGTAATGGATGGAGACTTATTAAATGCATCAAAAAGAACAGTACAGGCGACAAAACTATCCGAAGATGAACTGGTTGCTGTAATTGTGGCAGATTGGAGTGAAGAATCTGAGGATAAAGTTGTTTTACAGACAAAAGATGGAGTATTTTTAAAATTTCCATATGCAGAAATTCCGAAGAAGAAAAAAAGTGCACTTGGTGTGCGAGGAATGAAATTATCTAAAGATGATCTTATCACGAATGTATATGTTATGGATGCACAAAATATAAGTTCCATTATGTATAAGGAAAAAGAACTCGAATTTAACAGATTAAAATTGTCAAAACGAGATACGAAAGGAACTAAGGTCCGCAGATAAAACAGAAAGGAAATGTTATGAAAGTTGATTTGATCATACCGACTTATAAACCTGGAGAAAAATTCAAGAAATCATTAAAACGACTTGCACAGCAGACAAGAAAACCAGACAGGATCATTTTGATTAATACAGAAGCACAATATTTTGATGAGGAGATGATACGTCCATATGACAATGTGGAAGTGCATCATATTAAAAAAGAAAACTTTGACCATGGGGCAACAAGAGATTATGGAGCCTCACTTGCAGAAGATGCAGATATTTTAATGTTTATGACAGATGATGCAATTCCAAAAGATAAATATCTAGTAGAGAATTTGATAAAGGCGTTTAATGATCCAAAAGTTTCAGCAGCATATGGAAGGCAGATGGCAGATCCAAAGAAAAATTATATCGAATATTATACAAGAATCTTTAATTACCCAGAAGAAAGCAGGATTAAGAGGAGAGAAGATCTTGATACGCTGGGAATCAAAACTTTTTTTTGCTCTAATGTATGCAGTGCTTATAGAAAGACAGATTATGATGCAATGGGAGGTTTTGAACACAAAACAATTTTTAATGAAGATATGATCATGGCCTCTAAACTGATCGAAGATGGAAAAGCTGTTGCCTATCAGGCCGATGCAAGAGTCTGGCATTGGCATGATTATAAAGCAATGCAGCAGCTTCATCGTAATTTTGATCTTGCTGTATCACAGGTGGATCATGGAGGTTTGTTCTTGAAAGTAAAATCTGAATCCGAGGGAGTTAAAATGGTTATTTCAACGATCAGACATTTGATAACTAAAGGAAAAATTTATCTGATTCCGAAATATGTGATTGATTCTGGATTTAAACTGATTGGTTATAAGCTTGGAAGAAACTATAAAAAGCTTCCGAGATGGATGATCTTAAAACTTACAATGAATAAGACGTACTGGAATTTTAACTAAAACTTAATAAAATAATCTACAGTTTTTATTGATTCTATGATATAATGAGTAACCGAAAGCAGTCAATTGCGAGGAGGACACGAATGAAGATTAGAAAGTTTAAGATTATCCTGAGTATTTTTCTGATAATCGGAATTGCCGTTGGAGGAATGCTTGGATATTATGATGCACGATTAGAAGCATCTGTGAATCAGGGAAAATCATTAAATTCGGTTGATGTTGGAGATAATCTTACGTTTAACAAAGATGTTGTGAATATTTTACTTGTAGGATCTGACCATGGTGCTATTAAGGGAGATCATGGACGTTCAGACAGTATTATGATCGCTACTGTGAATTTTAAGAGCAAAGAATTAAAACTTACATCATTGATGAGAGATATGTATGTTGAGATTCCAGGTCATGGACACAACAAACTCAATGCGGCATATGCATTTGGAGGAGTCGAGTTATTGTATAAGACGATCGCGAAGAATTTTGGAATTAAGATTGATAATTATTGTGTTGTTGATTTCTCAACATTTGAGAAAGTTATCAATAAAGTTGGCGGAATTGAGATTTCATTAGAAGAGAAAGAAGCAAAATACTTAAATACAACAAACTATATTTCAAAGAAGAAATATCGTAATGTGAAAGTTGGTAAACAGACATTAAATGGAAATCAGGCATTAGGTTATGCCAGAGTACGTTATGTTGTATCTAAGAAATACGGAGATGGAGATTTTGGAAGAACAGGTCGTCAGAGAGCAGTTCTTCAGGCAGCTTTGAATAAAGTATTACAGCAGAGCCCAACAACAATTGCAGATATTGCGCTTGAAGCATTAAAAGATGTGTCAACAGATATGAATGCAAGCTATTTAAAAACACTTGTATTAAAAGTTGTGAAAATGGGAACAACGGAGATCGATCAGATGAGGGTCCCAGTGGAAGGCACTTATAAGATGGGACGTGCACAGAGTAATATGTTTGTATTCTTTACAAACTTTAAAGCAAACAAAGCAGCCCTTAAATATTTCTTGTTTGATAAAGGAACAGAAAAAGACTGGGCAAAAGAATATGGTGGAACTTCAAATGTAGAAATGTTTGGATATGGAAGTGCATCTTCTGATTCAACATCCAGTACGTCAAGTACAAGTAGTTATCGTTCAAATTATAATATTGATACAAGTGACTACACAACAAGAAGTACAAGAAGATCAACTTATGCAACAGAGAGCAAAAGTACTTATCATCGAAGTACAGAAAGTACAACTTCAGAACCTTCGACATCAAGGGTAACTACAGCAGAGCATCATACAACAGTTGCAACAGAGTCGAAACCTGCAGGTGAAGAAGAATAAATTAAAAGCAATTAAAATGAAAATGTGTCAAGAAAGAATGGTGGTTAGAGCTACATTCTTCCTTGACACATATTTGTATAATTGGTAGAATAAAAAAAGTTACCAATACCCTGTAATATACCATTACGGTGATGGAATAAGAAAAGGAAAGGAAATAAAAGATATGCGACAGATTGTTCTTTCTATTTTAGTAGAGAATACTCCCGGAGTATTAAGCCGAATTTCTGGTTTATTTACAAGAAGAGGGTATAATATAGACAGTATCACAGCATGCACAACACAGGATCAGAAGTTTTCAAGAATTACGATTGCGGTTAGTGGTGATGATATGATTTTAAAACAGATCAAGAATCAACTTTCCAAGCTGGAAGATGTCGTAAAGATTTTTGAACTGGAGAATAGCAAGTCTGTTTGCAGAGAATTGATTCTTGCGAAGGTTCGTGCAAATAAGGCAGTGAAACAGGAAGTTGTCACGATCGCAGATATTTTCAGAGCAAAAGTTGTGGATGTATCTAAAGATAACTTGATGATCGAGTTAACGGGTAATGTGAATAAAATTGAAGCATTTATCAATTTGATCAGTGATTTTGAAGTGATTGAACTTGTGAGAACAGGAATCACTGGTTTATCAAGAGGGGAAGACAATTCCCACGTATTTTAATTTACAAGTAATGGGTCATGACCCTTACTATATAAGCCAAAAAATGGAGGAATGAAAAATGGCAAAGATTTATTATCAAGAAGACTGTAACTTATCACTGTTAGATGGAAAAACCATCGCTATTATCGGTTACGGAAGTCAGGGACATGCACATGCCCTTAACTTAAAAGAGTCTGGATGCAATGTTATCATCGGTCTTTATGAAGGAAGCAAATCTTGGAAGAGAGCAGAAGAACAGGGATTTGAAGTGTTCACATCTGCAGAAGCTGCCAAGAAAGCTGATATCATCATGATTCTGATCAACGATGAAAAACAGGCTAAATTATACAAAGAAAGCATCGAACCAAACTTAGAGCCAGGAAACATGTTAATGTTCGCTCATGGTTTCAATATTCATTTCGGATGCATCACACCTCCAAAAGATGTAGATGTAACTATGATCGCCCCTAAAGCACCAGGACATACAGTAAGAAGCGAATATCAGGCAGGAAAAGGAACTCCTTGCTTAGTAGCTGTTGAACAGGATGCTACAGGTAAAGCATTAGACTTAGCACTTGCTTATTCTTTAGGAATTGGTGGAGCAAGAGCTGGTGTTCTTGAAACAACATTTAGAACAGAAACAGAAACAGACCTTTTTGGAGAACAGGCAGTACTTTGCGGTGGTGTTTGTGCATTAATGCAGGCTGGTTTCGAAACATTAGTAGAAGCTGGATATGACCCAAGAAACGCTTACTTCGAATGTATCCATGAAATGAAACTGATCGTAGACTTAATCTATCAGTCAGGATTCGAAGGAATGAGATATTCTATCTCTAACACAGCTGAATATGGTGATTACATCACAGGACCAAAAATTGTCACAGAAGATACTAAGAAAGCTATGAAACAGATTCTTTCTGATATCCAGGACGGAACATTCGCAAAAGACTTCTTATTAGATATGTCTGATGCTGGATCTCAGGTTCACTTCAAAGCTATGAGAAAATTAGCTTCTGAACATCAGTCTGAAGTAGTCGGAAAAGAAATCCGTAGCTTATATAGCTGGAGTAATGAAGATAAATTAATCAACAACTAGATTTTGTTTATCTTACATAAGAATATAAAAGATCAGAGATTTTAGATTTCTGATCTTTTTCTTTTATAAAATTATATAGACAGTTATGTGTCGGGAAGGAAGAAGATTAATGAAATTTGTGATTCAAAGAGTAAAAGAAGCATCTGTAAAAGTAGATGGTGAATATACTGGAAAGATAAAAAATGGGTATCTGGTTTTGATCGGAGTCGGCCACGAAGATACAAAAGAAGAAGCAGATAAATATATTAGAAAAATGATCAATTTACGCATTTTCGAAGATGAGAATGGGAAAACAAACCTTTCTCTAAAAGATGTAGGAGGAGAGTTGCTATTGGTATCTCAGTTTACACTCTATGCAAGTTGTAATAAAGGAAACCGTCCTAGTTTTACACAAGCTGGAAATCCTCAAAAAGCGGAGCAGTTATATGAATATATCATTGGTGAATGTAAAAAAGAAATAGATATCGTGCAGACAGGAGTATTTGGGGCACATATGGAAGTTTCTTTGATAAATGATGGTCCATTTACGGTTGTTCTTGAAGATTTGTAGTGGTAAAATAAATATAACAAATGATTATATTTTTTAAGAAAGGATGATGACGTTATGGATTTGACAAATGGAATTAAAAAGGCATTTTTGGCAAGTGTAGGTGCAGTGGCTACAACGGCTGAAGTTACAAAAGACATCGTTGAGAAAATGATCGAAAAAGGCGAACAGACCGTAGAGCAGGGAAAAGTTCTGAATCAGGAACTTAAGCATAATGCAAAAAAGAAAGTAAAAGAACATGTTTCTGTAGAAGTCACAAAAAAATACGATGATGCGTTTGAATGCGTTGATGAGATGTCAGCAGAAGATCTTGAGTTGTTAAAAGAACGAATTGCAAAGGCAGAAGCACTTCAGGAAGAAAAACAGGAAATGGAAAGTGAAGAATCTGAAATAATGGATTTTGGGGAAGAATCAATCAATTCAGAAGCAGCAGAAGATCTGGAATGATTAAAAAGAGGTTTTTATGAAACAGGAAACAGGGAGACTAAAGGAGATTCTTCATGTATTAAAAGAACATAAAGTGACACAAGGGATTGATCCAGTTAAATTATGTGGAATTTTAGAAGATCTTGGGCCGACGTATGTAAAGCTTGGACAGATTATGTCAATGCGTTCAGATATACTGCCAGAGCGTTACTGTAAAGAACTTGCAAGACTTCGCACGGATGTAAAGCCAATGGATTTTAATACTGTATGGGGGATTCTTAAGAAAGAACTTCATAAAGAACCAAATGAGATTTTTCAGAAGATTAACAAAGAACCAATCGGATGTGCATCAATTGCACAGGTTCATAAAGCGGTGTTGAAAGATAAAAAGAAAGTTGTATTAAAGATTCAGAGGCCAAATATCAAGCAGATAATGGAAGAAGATCTTACATTACTTAAGAAGGCCTCTGGATTTTTAAATTTTGCAACAGGAACAGGAGATCTCATTGACTTTAGGAAAGTGATCGATGAACTTTGGGAGACTTCCAAGGAAGAGATGGACTTTATTAAGGAAGCACAGCATCTAGAACGATTTTATAAGAATCAGGAAGATGTCAGATATGTAACCTGCCCGAAAGTATATAAAGAATATTCGAATCGTCATCTTCTTGTTATGAGTTATATAGATGGAATACAGATCGATCATATTAAAGAATTGGACGAAGAAGGATATGATCGTTATGAAATCGGACAGAAAACAGCACAGAACTATTGCAAGCAGATTCTTTCAGATGGATTTTTTCATGCAGATCCACATCCAGGGAATCTATGGATCAGTGAAGGGCAGATCGTATGGCTTGATCTTGGAATGGCAGGAAACTTATCAGAACATTATCGTGCAATCATGAAACGTGCGATTACAGCGATCTTAAAGAATGACATCTATGAGCTTAAGAATGCATTTTTATCATTTGGCAAAGCAACACAGAAGATAGATCATGCTAGTTTATATACAGATCTTGATGATATGGTCGGCAAGTACATGAACATGGATTTTGGAACCATGGATCTTGGCGAGTTGATGGAAGATGCACTGGACTTGCTGAAGAAACATAAGATAGCAATCGATTCAGACATTACGTTATTAGCAAGAAGTATGGTAACGATGGAAGGAACCTTAAAACTTTGTTCACCACAAGTAAATATGATCAAGATTTTGACATCATATATGTCTGCGAACATGATAAATGAGATTGATCCTAAGAGAGAAGTAAAACACGCATTAAGAGATATTTATGGATCATCTAAAAAATCTTTGGAGATTCCAGCACAGATATCAGATCTATTGAATATCACGAAGAATGGACAAGTAAGGATTAATCTTGAGTCATCACAGATGGATGAAGTAAGACGTGATATGAAAAAAGGAATGGATCATTTGATTCTTACATTTATCGTTATGGCGCTATGGTTTAGCTCTGCTTTACTATGTTTAAGTGATGTTACTCCAAGAATTGATGGAATGCCATATATTAGTGTGGCTGGTTTTATTACGGGATTAGTTATTGTTATTTATTTGCTGATTAAAATGATCATACAAAAAGGAAGACATAGGAAATGATAACACAGATGGGAACCATAAAGATTGAGATTCAGCGTAGAAAAATTAAAAATATGAATATTTATATCAAACCTCCGAAGGGAGATGTTCTTGTCACTGTACCGATGAGAATCTCTGATGAAGAGGTTTTTCGATTCCTTAAGAAGAAAGAACAATGGATTTTGAAAAATCATGAAAAAATGAAGAATCAAAAAACATTTCAACAAAAGGAGATTTCGATAGAACAGCGAAAGTGGCTGGAAAATAAGATTATAGAATATGCAATGAAATGGGAACCTGTAATGGGAGTTCATTGCGCTGGTTTTATGATCCGGAATATGAAAACCAGATGGGGAAGCTGCAGCATTCACAGTAAAAAGATTCGAATAAATCTTCAGTTGGCAGCAAAACCAGAAGAATGTATAGAGTATGTGTTAGTGCATGAATTATGTCATTTGCTAGAGCCAAGTCATAATGAGAGATTTTATTATTTTATGGATTTATACCTTCCTGACTGGGAAAATCGGAAGAAAAAGCTCAACGTTTGATTGTGAAGAAAGTGCTAAAAACGAATTTTTATCTTACATTTTTTGAAATTTTGCGTTATGATAAAATGTAAAGCTCAAAAGAAGGAGATAAGATGATAACGAATGATGAATAAAGAGATAACAAAACCAAACGAACAGAATATACTAGTTGGAATCGACGTTGGGTCTACGACAACGAAAATAGTAGCGCTTGATGCTGATCATGATCATCAGCTGTTATTTTCTGATTATGCAAGACATCATGCAAATCAGATTGCTAGTGTGATCAAAAGTATTAAAGAGTTTTGCAGTCATATAAAACAAAAAAAGATCAGATTGTGTCTGACAGGTTCTGGAGCAAAACCAGTTTCTTCTATTTTAAAAGTACCATTTGTACAGGAAGTTGCTGCGAATGCGATTGCTTTGCAGGATAAATTTCAGAAAGTAGGAACGGCAATCGAATTAGGTGGACAGGATGCGAAGATGATCTTTTTTAAAGATTCTGAAAATGGACAGCCACAGAGTGTTGCAGATATGCGAATGAATGGAAGCTGTGCAGGTGGAACGGGAGCATTTATTGATGAGATTGCATCTGTATTAAAAGTTCCAGTGGAACATTTTAATGAATTAGCGCAAAAAGGAACACATCTTTATGATATTTCAGGAAGATGTGGTGTTTACGCAAAAACAGATATTCAGCCACTGTTAAATCAGGGTGCAGCCAAGGAAGATCTTGCATTGTCAGCATTTCATGCAATCGCAAAGCAGACGATGGGAGGACTTGCACAAGGTCTGGAGATCAAAAAACCTGTGGCATTTGAAGGTGGACCATTAACTTTCCATCCGACATTGGTAAAAGTGTTTGCAGAACGTCTGGAACTTAAGAAAGAGGAAATCCTTTGTCCAGAGCATTCAGAATTAATGATCGCATATGGAGCAGCGCTGTCTTTGGAGAAGATGTTCTCAGACAGTAAGGCAAAAGATGTTGATAAACTTTTAGAAACTTTAGAAAGTGCACAGAGAAATAATGCACACATATCAGGAGAAGCTGCGGTACCGTTTTTTGCGTCCAAAGAAGAAAAAGAAAAATTTAAAAAAGCACATCAGAAGAAAAAGGTAACATGGAAGCGGCCTAAAAAAGGTGAAACAGTAAGATGTTTCCTTGGAATTGATGCTGGAAGTACAACAACCAAGTTTGTATTGCTTGATGAACAGGAAGAAATTCTTGATTCTTTTTATGCACCGAATGAAGGAGATCCACTAAAAGTTGCTAAAGATGCACTGATTTGTTTAAGAAAACGATATGAAGATGTAGGAGCGAAACTTGAGATCCTTTCCGCTGGAACAACAGGATATGGGGAAATGCTGTTTTCCAAAGCGTTTGAAATTCCATGCCACACAGTAGAAACAGTTGCCCATACAAGAGCTTCTGAGAAATATGTAAAAGATGCCTCTTTTATTCTGGATATTGGCGGACAGGATATGAAGGCAATCTGGCTGGAAGATGGAGTTATTACAAATATCCTGCTAAATGAAGCATGTTCTTCCGGATGTGGATCCTTCCTTGAAAACTTTGCTTCATCTTTACATATTCAAACAAAAGAAATCGCAGACAAAGCATTTGCATCAAAAAATCCAGCTGTTTTAGGAAGCCGTTGTACGGTATTTATGAATAGTAGTATCATTACGGAACAGAGAAACGGAAAGAATCCAGAAGATATCATGGCTGGATTATGTCGATCTATCATTCAAAATGTATTTACAAAGGTAATCCGTGTATCAAATCTTGATTCTTTAGGAAAGAAGATTGTTGTACAGGGTGGAACTTTTGAAAATGATGCAGTCTTACGTGCAATGGAAGAATATGTAGGACGTGAAGTGGTAAGAGCACCATACCCTGGAATCATGGGAGCTATTGGTGTAGGACTGATTGCTAAGGAACAGTATGAAAAAGATCCGGAAAGTGTGAAAGCATGGGATCTTACAAATCTTGATACATTTTCATATACACAGGAGGCAAATGCACCTTGTCCGTTCTGTACTAACCATTGCCAGAGAACGATCGTACAGTTCTCAAATGGAAATTCATGGGTAACAAACAATCGTTGTGAAAAAGGTGAGATCATCGGTGATCCAAAGAATACGGAAGTATCTAAAAAACTAAAAGAAACCATTAAGAAAAATAAAAGTGTTCCAGATTTATTTGAAGAACGTAAGCAATTATTATTTAAAGAATATCCATACCCAACGCCAAAGAAGGAGAGGAATATTACGATTGGAATTCCAAGAGTGCTTTCCTATTGGGATACGATGCCATTTTGGACTACATTTTTCAAAACTTTGGGATACAATGTGCAGTTATCCGATGAAAGTACAAGAGAGATTTATGAAAGTGGATTATCAGCAGTAACTTCAGATACCGTATGTTTCCCAGCTAAGTTAGTTCATGGCCATCTTAGAAATCTAGTGAAAAAATATCATGTAGACAGAATCTTTATGCCATCGATCACAACAGTACCACCAGAGAATACAGAAAAAACAAGTGAATCTATGTGTGCTGTTGTGAAAGGATATCCAATTGTTATCAGAAACTCCGATAATCCACAGGATAAATGGAATGTTCCATTTGATGCACCATTATTTCACTGGCATACGAAGAAAGACAGACAGCGTCAGCTGCTTGCATATATGCAGGATGAATATCATATTTCAAAAGAAGAAGTGCTTGAAGCAATGAGGGCAGGAGATCTTGCACAGAAATCTTTTGAGGAACAGCTAAAGAAACGTGGACAGAAAATCTTAGATGATGTAGAAGAAAAAGACAGCTTTGCAGTTGTTTTGGCTTCACGTCCATACCAGAATGATACATTGGTAAACCATGATCTTTCTAAAATGTTTATAAAGGCAGGAATTGCAGTATTAACTGCAGATTCACTGCCAGAAGTGAACAAAACACAACTGTCTAAAAGCCGCATTGATATAGTAAATAACTATCATGCAAGAATGCTGTCATCTGCGATCCTTGCAGCACAAAGTGAACATCTTGAGTATGTACAGCTTGTAAGTTTTGGTTGCGGACATGACGCTTATTTATCCGATGAGATCACAAGAATGATGAAAGAGATTTCTGGCAAGACACCACTGATATTGAAAGTAGATGAAAGTGATAATCAGGGACCACTAGGAATTCGTGTCCGTTCGTTTTTGGAAACTGTCAAGATGGGAAGAGAGAAACAAAAGAAACTTAATGTACATGAATTACAGGAGCCATATGCAGTCAAATTTACAAAACAGGATAAAAAAGAAAAGATTGCATTAGTACCAAATACATCTCATGCATTTTGCCGAATTATGACGGCTGCATTAAAAGGCCAGGGAATTCGAGCAGTATCATTGGATATCGGGCGAGAGGATGCAATCCGCCTGGGAAAACGATATGTACATAATGATATTTGTTTCCCGGCACAGGTTGTAATCGGGGAAGCATTAGCAGCACTTGAAAGTGGAAAGTATAATGGAAAAGATGTTGCAGTTGTCATGGCAAAATATGTGGGTGACTGCCGTTTGACACATTACGGAGCATTACTTAGAAAAGCATTGGATGATGCAGGATATGAAAATGTTCCGATTCTCACAAATGACGATGTGGATTCTCATAACATGCATCCAGGATTTAAGTTAAATCTTGCATCCTCTGTAAAAATTGCATTTGCGCTGCCGATGATCGATGTGCTGGAAGAATTACTGCGAAAGATTCGTCCTTATGAGACGGTCAAAGGAAGTGCAGATAAAGCATTTGATAAAGCGTTAGACTGTGTGATCGAGGGACTTGAGAAATCTGGTGTCCGTGGGGCAAGAAAAAGATTTAAAGAAGCAATCAATATTATGAAGAATATATCTTATGACAGATCAAACCTGAAACCGCAGATTCTGATCGTGGGAGAATATCTTTTGAATTTTCATCCAGGTGCCAATCATGACATTGAAAGGTATCTGGAAGATAATGGATTTGAGATTATTGAAGCAAGAATGACGGATGTAATCAGAAAAACATATTTTTATCAGGATGCTCAGATAAAAGAATATCACTTAAATAAACCAATCGATCAGAAAATATGGTTTAGGACAGCGGATACTTTCTTTGATCTTGCACATAGTCTGACAGATTCGATTGCAAAGAATCATCCATTGTATAAGCCGGCAATTCGCATGGATGAACTGGTAAAAGCAAGTGATCCGGTGATTCATCATACATTTGATGCGGGAGAAGGCGTTTTGATTCCAGGAGAGATCATTCATCATGCAGAACATGGATGTAGATATTTCTTGATCTTACAACCGTTTGGATGTCTTCCAAATCACGTTGTTGGAAGAGGAATTTCAAAAAAATTAAAAGAAATGTATCCAAATGCACAGATTCTTCCACTGGATTATGATCCGGATGTAAGTTTTGCGAATATTGAAAACAGGCTTCAGATGCTAGTTATGAATGCAAAACAGGAAATTCTTGAAGAAAATGAAGAACGTGATCATAGAAGAAGCCATCATTATACACAGACAGAAGATAAAAATTATCGAGGAAAGAGTTATAATGTTGGAAAAACTTCTGGTGTATAAAGACAGAAATTGATTTGTTGAATTATGTAAAATATGATATAATCATGGGGATTATAAAACTAGGAGATATATTTGATAAGGAGCAGAAAGGTCATGAATATTCAGGAATTTTATGATAGTATTGATGAAAACTATGAAAATGTAAGTAGTCGTATGATGGGGAATCAAAAACTGGTCGAGAAATTTGTTCGCAAATTTTTGGAGGATCCAACATATAAACAGATTAAAGAATCTGTTGAGAAGATGGATTATGATGAGATTTTAAGAGCAACTCATACGATGAAAGGAATCGCAAGCAATCTTGAATTTACACAGTTACAGCAAAAAAGTGCAAAGGCAGTAGATATGATCCGTGCAGGAGAAAAGGAAACTGTATTGCCAGTGATTGACGAAATCGAGAAAGAATATCAAAAAGTTGTAGATGCTATTCAAAAATTGGATTAAATTGGATAATGTAGAAAAAATTATTAGAAATTTGAAAAACCTTGTGTTAAAATAGGAATATAGGAATTTGTTTAGATATTATGAAAACTTGCCAAATAGATAGAAAGGATGAGATGAATGTTTGAACAAGGCGAGTATATTGTTTATGGAAGCACAGGTGTTTGCAAAGTTGAAAAAGTGACAACCATGGATATGGATGGAGTGCCAGGCGATAAACTGTATTATATTTTAAGACCATATCATAAGGAAGACCGTGAGATATTTACTCCGGTTGATAATAAGAAGACAAAGATGCGCAAGTTATTATCTTCAAATGAGATCAAATCTTATCTCAATGAATTTAATGAATTGGAAGATTTTGAGATTACGAAAGAAAAATTCAGAGAAGATAATTATAAACAGTGTGTCAGAGGCTGTGATTTTAGAGAAATTTTAAGACTTGTAAAGTCACTTTTGAAACGCAAGAGATCCAGACTTTTGAGTGGAAAGAATTTCCCATCGACAGATGAACGTTATTTAAAAATAGCAGAGAATATTTTATTTTCAGAGATTTCCTATGTACTTAAACTTTCAAAGAATGAGGTTGAAGATCTTTTTCGTACGAATATGAAAGAGATGGCAACAACTTAAGAAAATATAAAAAATCAACAAATGTAAAAGGATCTTTTCTATCTTGGAAGAGGTCCTTCTTTTTATAGTTGTTCTTTTCTTGATGATATGATATAATTTCACATAGTGATTTGGCAAAGAAAGAACAAAAGAGGTAGATCAATGAAAGATTTAAAAGATATGAAACGTGTACTTTTAAAATTAAGCGGTGAAGCACTTGCCGGGGATAAGAAGACAGGATTTGACGAGGCAACTTGTGCAGATGCAGCACGCCAGGTAAAGACATTGGTAGATGAAGGACTTCAGGTAGCAATTGTTATCGGAGGAGGAAATTTTTGGAGAGGCCGCACAAGCGAAAGTATGGAACGTACAAAAGCTGACCAGATTGGAATGCTTGCAACAGTCATGAATTGTATTTATGTATCAGATGCATTCAGAACTGCTGGAATGGAGACAGAAGTATATACGCCATTTGTGTGTGGAGCATTTACAGAGTTATTCTCAAAAGACAAAGCAGTGAAAGCTTTGAATGAAGGTAAAGTTGTATTTTTTGCGGGAGGAACAGGGCATCCTTATTTTTCAACAGATACAGCAACAGCACTTCGTGCGATTGAGATTGAAGCAGATGCTATTTTGTTAGCAAAATCTATTGATGGTGTCTATGATAGTGACCCTGCAGTGAATAAGGATGCAGTGAAATACGATAGTATCACAATGGAAGAAGTACTAGATCAGAAATTAGGAGTTATCGATCTGACAGCAACTATTATGTGTCTTGAGAATAAGATGCCATTAGCTGTATTTGGATTAAATGAAGAAAACAGTATTGAGAATTTAATGAAAGGTAAATTCAACGGAACTTATGTAACCGTTTGATAAATTAGGAGGACGACATGTTAAAACAATTTGAAGACAAGATGCAGAAATCTTTAGACAGTATGACGAATGACTTTATGACAATTCGTGCAGGACGTGCGAATCCACACGTATTGGACAAGGTAAAAGTTGATTATTATGGAGTTGCAACTCCAGTAGCACAGGTTGGAAATGTTTCTGTGCCAGAGGCAAGAACAATTATGATTCAGCCATGGGAGCCAAACTTATTAAAAGAGATTGAAAAAGCAATCTTAGTATCAGATATCGGAATCACACCAACAAATGACGGTAAAGCAATCAGATTAAACTTCCCAGATCTTACAGAAGAGCGAAGAAAAGAACTTGCAAAAGATGTTAAGAAACGTGGAGAAGAAGCAAAAGTAGCTGTTAGAAATATCCGTCGTGATGCGAATGACTTTGTCAAGAAACAGAATAAAACCGGAGAATTAAATGAAGATCAGGCAAAAGATGAAGAAGATAAAGTACAGAAGATGACAGATAAATACATCAAACAGATTGATGAAGCTGTTGAAGCTAAATCAAAAGAAATCATGACAGTTTAATCGAATCATCAACAGGGTTGAAATCTCAGCCCTGTTTTGTTTCATGTGAACATGAATCAGATTTATAATAAGATATAGGAGGTTTGAATGGAGAATTTAAATATTCCACAGCATGTGGCGATTATCTTAGATGGAAATGGAAGATGGGCAAAGAAACGTCATCTGCCTAGAAATATGGGGCACAGACAAGGAAGTAAAGTGGTAGAACAGATTATCGAAGATGCACATGATCTTGGAATTAAATATCTTACGGTATATGCATTTTCAACAGAAAACTGGAAGCGCCCTCAGGATGAAGTGAATGCACTGATGAAATTACTTCGTGATTATTTAAAAACATGCATTAAGCGTGCAAATAAAAATAATATGAAAGTCAGAGTGATCGGGGATATTACAGGATTGTCAGAAGATCTGCAGGAAAAGATCATTGAACTTGAAAAGGCATCCAAAGATAATACAGGAATTAATTTTACAATTGCGTTAAATTATGGAAGTCGTGACGAGATGGTTCGTGCTATGAGACATATGGCGGAAGATCTTGAGAATGGAAATCTTTCAAAAGATGCGATCACAGAGGAAGTATTTAAAGGATATCTGGATACAAAAGAACTACCAGATCCAGATTTGATGATCCGTACGAGTGGAGAAGAAAGATTATCAAACTTTATGTTATGGCAGTTAGCATATACAGAGTTTTATTTTACGGATGTGCTATGGCCAGATTTTAATAAAAAAGAATTAATAAAGGCGATTGAGTATTATAATGGACGTGATCGCAGATTTGGAGGAATATAAATTTATGTTTAAGCAGAGACTGATCAGTGGAATCATCTTAGTACTGATCGCAGCATTTGGTTTATATATGGGCGGTGTTGTTACATTTGCAATGACATTGATCGTTGCATTGATTGGATACAGCGAGATTCTAAGAATTTATCATATTGAGAAATCATCCTTGGCTGTGATCGGTTATACGGGAACGATTCTTTATTATGTTGCATTATTTTTTGATCTAGAACAGTGGACAACAGCTATCATTATTTTATTTTTAATTTTTTTACTGGGATGTTATGTTGTACGTTTTCCAAAATATAAAGTAGATCAGATGATGGCAGCGTTTTTTGGATTTGTATATGTAGGGGTTATGATGTCCTTTATTTATCAGATCCGTGAATTACAAAATGGAGGAGAGTTTGTTGTATTATTATTCCTTGCTGCATGGGGAAATGATACTTTAGCATATTGTACAGGAATGCTGATCGGTAAACATAAGATGTCTCCAATCTTAAGTCCTAAGAAGAGCATTGAAGGACTGATCGGAGGAATTGTTGGTGCAGCAATTCTTGGTGGATTATATGGAATGTACTTAAACACATATATCAGATTTAGCTTTAATCCGGTTACAATGTTCCCTGTTATTTGTGGACTTGGCGGAGCAGTTTCTGTAATTGGAGATTTAGCAGCATCTGCGATCAAAAGAGATTCAGGAATTAAAGATTATGGTACATTGATTCCTGGTCATGGAGGAATTCTTGATCGTTTTGACAGTATTATTTTTATTGCACCAGTTATTTATTATCTAACAGTTATGATTTCAGGAGGAGCAATCTAGAGTGAAGTATATTTCAATCATAGGGTCAACAGGTTCAATCGGAAGCCAGACATTAGATGTTGTACGCAGTAACAAAGATTTGAAAGTTACAGCATTGGCTGCCGCAACAAGTATTGATCTTTTGGAAAAACAAGCAAGAGAATTTAAACCATCTGTGGTAGCAGTATATAATGAGCAAAAGGCAGAAGAATTAAGAGTTCGTCTTGCTGATATGGATATTAAAGTTTATGCAGGAATGGATGGTTTATTAGAAGTAGCAACAGAGAAACAGTGTTCGATCGTTGTAACAGCAATTGTTGGAATGATTGGAATTCGTCCAACGATTGCTGCAATGAAGGCAGGAAAAGATATTGGGCTGGCGAATAAAGAGACGTTAGTTACAGCTGGTCATATCATCATGCCTTTGGCGGATGAATTAGGTGTTTCTATTTATCCGATAGACAGTGAACATTCAGCAATTTTTCAATGTCTTCAAAGTGGAAATGAAAAAGATCTTGATTCATTGATCATTACGGCATCTGGTGGACCATTCCGTAAAAAAACAACAGATGAATTAAGGAATGTAACAGTGGAAGACGCATTAAAACATCCGAACTGGTCGATGGGACATAAGATTACGATCGATTCTGCAACATTGGTAAATAAAGGACTTGAAGTATTAGAAGCAAATTGGCTGTTTGATGTAGATTTTGATGATATTCATGTTGTTGTCCAACCAAAAAGTATTATTCATTCCATGATTCAGTATAAAGATGGAAGTGTTATTGCACAGATGGGAACACCAGATATGAAACTTCCAATTCAGTATGCACTGTTTTATCCAGAACATCGTTATCTGGAAGGAGAGCGTCTTGATTTTGCAAAGTTAAAAGAAATTACTTTCGAAGAGCCACCGGTTGATGTTCTAAAAGGACTTCCATATGCATATAAAGCTGGTAGAATTGGTGGAAGTATGCCGACAGTGTTAAATGCTGCAAATGAAAAAGCAGTTGCATTATTTTTAGATCACAAAATTAAATTTTTGGATATTTATGACATCATTGAGGATGCAATGAATGCCCATAAAGTGCTTCCTAATCCATCACTTGAGGAAGTGTTAGAGACAGAACAATGGGTATATGAACATATAGAAAGCAGGTAAATCATTGAATATTATCATTGCAATTTTAATTTTTGGAATTATTATCATTGTACACGAATTTGGACATTTTTTGATCGCAAAGAAAAATGGAATTCAAGTAGATGAATTTTGTATTGGACTTGGGCCAACGATCATAGGGAAACAAGTTGGCGATACATTTTATTCTATAAAGCTGTTGCCTTTTGGTGGGGCATGTATGATGGGGGAAGATGAAGAACGTCCAGGTGAGAATGCATTTAATAATAAATCTGTCTGGGCAAGGATGGCAGTTATTTTTGGTGGACCATTCTTTAATTTTATTCTGGCATTTGTATTTTCATTGATCGTGATCGGAATGTCAGGAGTTGATATTCCAAAGATTTCACAGGTGGAAAATAATTCTCCAGCATATGAGTCAGGAATCAAGGCTGGAGATATAATGACAAAAGTTGATGGAAAGAAGATTCATAATTATCGAGAATTTTCTTATTATATGTATTTAGATTATGCTGGAGATAAAATTCCGATTACTATAGTAAGAGATGGAGAAGAAAAAAACATTGAGGTAACACCAATGTATAACAAGGAAAGATCACAGTATATGATCGGAATTACATGGAGTGGATATCAGAAAGTCAATCCGTTAAAGACGCTTGAATACAGTTTTCGTGAAGTTGGACTGCAAGTGAAGATTACATTAAAGAGCGTAAAAATGCTAGTCTCACAAAAACTTGGAGTAAAAGATCTCTCTGGACCAGTAGGAATTGTAAAGACGGTTGGAGATCAATATACACAGGCAGCTGCTTATGGACTTAAAACAGTATTTTTGACAATGGCAAACTGGATCATTTTGATCAGTGCAAATCTGGGTGTTATGAATCTTTTGCCATTACCAGCATTGGATGGTGGACGTTTATTATTTTTGATCATTGAAGCAATAACAGGTAAGGCAGTGCCACAGAATATGGAAGCGTTGGTACACACTGCAGGATTGATTTTACTGATGCTTTTAATGGTAATTGTAATGTACCAGGATATTGTAAAGATTTTCATGTAAAGGGGGATTTGCATGTATACAAGAAACCAGACAAGAGTTATTTCAATTGGAGATGTTAAGATTGGAGGAGGCAATCCGATTGCTATCCAGTCTATGACTAATACAAAGACAGAGGATGTAGAAGCGACAGTCAAACAGATTCTTGCTCTTGAGAAGGCAGGATGTCAGATTATTCGCTGTACCGTCCCAACAATGAAAGCTGCAGAAGCATTTACAGAAATTAAGAAAGAAATTCATATTCCGCTAGTTGCAGACATTCATTTTGATTATAAACTTGCGATTGCGGCGATGGAACATGGTGCAGATAAGATCCGTATTAATCCAGGAAATATTGGTTGTGAAGAAAACATCCGCAAGGTCGTAGAAACGGCAAAGAAATATCATGTGCCAATTCGTGTTGGTGTAAACAGTGGATCACTAGAAAAACCATTAGTCAAAAAATACAATGGAGTGACAGCACAAGGATTGGTAGAAAGTGCATTAGATAAAGTGGCAATGCTTGAAAAATACGATTTTCATGATATGGTAGTCAGCATTAAATCATCAGATGTTTTAATGTGTGCAGAGGCATATCGTCTGGTTGCAGAGAAAATTGATTATCCGCTACATGTAGGAATCACGGAAGCAGGAACTGTCTTTAGTGGTAATATTAAGTCAGCCGTTGGTCTTGGAATCATTTTAAATCAGGGAATTGGTGATACCATCCGTGTCTCATTAACAGGAGATCCTGTCAATGAGATTGCAAGTGCAAAATTGATCTTGAAGACGTTGGGACTTCGAACAGGAGGAATTGAGGTTGTATCTTGTCCAACTTGTGGACGTACAAATATTGATCTGATTTCACTTGCAAATCAGGTAGAAACAATGGCTGCAGATTTTGAAGATCTGAATCTAAAGGTCGCAGTTATGGGTTGCGTTGTAAATGGACCAGGAGAAGCTAAAGAAGCAGATGTAGGAATTGCGGGTGGTAATGGAGAAGGACTTTTGATCAAGAAAGGTGAAGTCATCCGTAAAGTACCAGAAGATGAACTGCTTAATACTTTAAGATACGAATTAGAACACTGGGGTGAATAAAATGGAAGTGACAACGAAACCATTTTTCAGTGTGTTCCCGGATCTGAAAGTTTCAGACGATGTAAGATCATTGTTTGAAGACGCAAATATTAAAGAAATCACATTAAAGAAAAGAGACAATATGCTTAAGATCTCTTTTCAATGTGATCATCTGATTTCAAGAGTTGATACATGGAGAATGGAACGAACAATCAGAGAACAGCTGTTTTCAAAACGTTTTGTAAAGATTCGTTTTCAGGAAAGTTATCATTTATCCGAACAATATAATCTCAAATATCTAATGGAGCATTACATGAAAAGCTTCCTCTTTGAGTTAAAAGGCAAAGGGGAGGTTATTTTTAATGTTGTAAGAAAAGGAGATTATAAAGTTTCTGATAATGTGATCACATTTTATTTTGAAGATACTTTTGTAAATCGAAATAAAGCACCAGAAATCAAAGACTTTTTTGAAACAATTTTAAAAAATCGTTTTTCGATTGACGCGAAAGTCGGATTTGATTTTTCTAAAACAATTGATCAGAGTCTTAAGATGGAAAGCGATTATCGCTTACAGCAGGAAATTCATACAATTGTGGAACATGCAGATACGGTGGAGAAAGAACAAAAAGAAGAGAAGAAAGCTAGAAAAAAAGCGGCAGTTACAAAAAAAGAACATACGTTTAAGAAGAAACCAAAATATTCAGATGATCCAACACTGTTATATGGCCGAAATTGTGATGGTGAGTTAATGGAAATTAAAGATATCTATGATGAAATTGGTGAAGTTGTAGTTCATGGCCAGATTACATTTCTTGAGACTAGAGAAATCCGAAATGAAAAGACAATTATTATTTTCCATATTACAGACTTTACAGATACGATCAGTTGTAAGATTTTTGTTCGAAATGAACAGCTTCCGGATATTTTGGACGGGCTCAAAAAAGGTAAGTTCTATCGTATCAAAGCAGTTGCAATGTATGATAAATTTGATCATGAGATTGCACTTGGTTCAGTCGCAGGAATTAAAGCTATCACAGATTTTAGGGAAAAACGTCAGGATACATCGATGGAGAAACGTGTGGAATTACATCTTCATACTGTAATGAGTGATAATGATAGTGTGGTACAGATCAAAGATATTGTAAATCGTGCTTATGAATGGGGACATCCAGCAGTTGCAATTACAGACCACGGAGTTTTACAGGGATTTCCAATTGCACGTCATGCGTATGAAAATCTGAAATTAAAAGAAGACGATCCATTTAAGATCATTTATGGTGTAGAAGGATATTTTGTTGATGACCTTGGAGATCTGATCATTGATTCAAAAGGACAGTCATTAATGGACAGTTATGTTGTATTTGACATTGAAACAACAGGATTTAACAGTGTGAATGATCGAATTATAGAAATTGGTGCTGTCAGAGTCATTGGAGGAGAGATTAAAGAAACATTCAGTGAATTTGTCAATCCAGAGTGCCCAATTCCATATAAGATCACACAGCTGACAACAATCACAGATGGCATGGTGAAAGATGCTGGAACAATTGAAGAGATTCTTCCGCAGTTTTTAAAATTCTGCGAGGGATCTGTTCTGGTTGCACATAATGCAGGATTTGATACTGGATTCATTCATGAAAATGCCAAAAGATTAAATCTGCCATATGATTATACAGTCGTAGATACACTAGGACTTGCAAGATGTTTGATGGGACATCTTGGTAAATTTACATTGGATAATATCTGTAAACATTTAAATATTATACTAGAAACACATCATAGGGCAGTTGATGATGCGACAGCAACAGGAAAGATTTTTGTAGAATTTATTTCTATGTTAAAAGAAAAAGGCATTACAGATCTTGATCAGGTTAATGAATTTGCAAATGATAATGTTGATCTAATTAAAAAAGGTCGTATGTATCATGGGATTATCCTTGTAAAGAATAATACAGGTCGTGTAAACTTAAATCGTTTAGTATCGGAATCACATTTGAATTATTTTAACCGTCGACCAAGAATGCCAAAATCTCTGATCAATAAATACAGAGATGGGCTGATCATTGGTTCTGCATGTGAAGCGGGAGAATTATATCAGGCATTATTGGATGAGCGCTCTGATGAAACGATTGCCAATATTGTATCATTTTATGATTATTTGGAGATTCAGCCAGTTGGCAATAACGAATTTATGATCGAATCAGAGCGAGTGGAGAATGTAAATTCAGTTGAAGATATTCAGAGATTGAATCAAAAGATCGTGGATCTTGGAGAACAATTCCATAAGCCGGTTGTTGCAACTTGTGATGTACATTTCTTGAATCCAGATGATGCGATCTATCGTTCTATTTTATTAGCTGGAAAAGGGTTTAAAGATGCGGACAAACAGGCACCGCTTTATTTTAGAACAACGCAGGAAATGTTAGATGAGTTTGCATATCTAGGAAGTGAGAAAGCAAAAGAAGTTGTAATTACCAATACCAATAAGATTAACGATATGATTGAAAATATATCTCCGATCCATCCAGATAAATGCCCGCCAGTTATCCCGAATTCAGATAAAACACTGAGAGAGATTTGTTATAAGAGGGCCCATGAAATTTATGGAGAAGATCTTCCAGAGCGAGTGACAAGCCGTCTGGAAAAAGAGTTAAATTCTATCATTGGAAATGGATATGCGGTAATGTACATCATTGCGCAAAAACTGGTGTGGGATTCCAATGATCATGGATATCTGGTAGGGTCACGAGGATCGGTAGGATCTTCTTTTGCAGCAACAATGTCAGGAATCACAGAAGTAAATCCGTTGCCAGCACATTATATTTGTCCGGAATGTCATTATGTAGATTTTGATTCGGAACAAGTACAGAAATATGCAAAGATGGGTATGTCTGGATTTGATATGCCAGATGCATATTGCCCAAAGTGTGGAACAAAGATGACAAAAGAAGGACAGGATATCCCCTTTGAGACATTCCTTGGATTTAAAGGAAATAAAGAGCCGGATATTGACTTAAACTTTTCTGGAGAATATCAGGGAAAAGCTCATGCTTATGTGGAAGTTATCTTCGGAAAGGGAAAAGCATTTCGTGCAGGAACAATTGGTACACTTGCAGAAAAAACGGCATATGGTTATGTATTGAAATATCTTGAAGAACGAGGGATTACAAAACGTCGCTGTGAGATTGAAAGATTAGCTCTTGGATGCACTGGAGTTAAGAGAACAACCGGTCAGCATCCAGGTGGAATCATTGTAGTGCCTCATGATAAAGAAATTTATGATTTTACAGCAGTACAGCATCCGGCAAATGATATGAATACACCGATCATCACAACCCATTTTGAATATCATTCCATTGACCAGAATCTGTTAAAACTAGATATTCTTGGACATGATGATCCGTCCATGATCCGAAGAATGGAAGATATCACAGGAATTGATGCGCAAACGATCCCAATGGATGATAAAGGTGTTATGGGATTGTTCCATGGAACAGAAACATTAGGAATCACGCCAGAAGATATTGATGGAACGCCACTTGGATCACTTGGAGTTCCAGAGTTTGGTACAGACTTTGTAATTCAGATGCTTCAGGATACGCATCCACAGAGCTTTTCTGATCTTGTCCGTATTTCTGGTTTGTCTCATGGAACTGATGTATGGCTTGGAAATGCCCAGACATTGATTGAGAATGGAGATGCAGTGATTTCCACTGCAATTTGTTGTCGAGATGATATCATGGTATATTTGATCAACCAGGGACTGGAACAAGAGGCATCCTTTAAGATCATGGAAGGCGTCCGAAAAGGAAAGGGACTAACGGATGAACAGGAGCAGATGATGAGAGATCATAACGTACCAGACTGGTACATCTGGTCTTGTAAACAGATTAAATATATGTTCCCAAAAGCCCATGCGGCAGCTTATGTTATGATGGCATGGAGAATCGCATGGTATAAGGTGTATCATCCACTGGCATATTATGCATCATATTTTAGTATTCGTGCGAAAGCATTTTCGTATGAAGATATGTGCCTTGGAAAAGAACATTTAGATGAAAAGATGAGAATCATCAAAAACACACCAAAGCATGAAGTAAAGAATGCCGACCTTGACCTGTTACGAGAAATGAAGATCGCAGATGAAATGTACGCGAGAGGCTATGAATTCTGGCCATTAGATATTTACAAAGCAAAAGCAAAAGATTTTCAGGTAATTGATGGCAAGATCATGCCAGCACTTACAAGTATCGACGGAATGGGAGAAAAAGCGGCGCAGCAGGTAGAAGAAGCAGCCAAGGGAGAACAGTTTACTTCCTTAGAAAACTTCAGAAATCGCACCAAGGCACCGCAGGCATGTATTGATAAAATGAAGGAATTAGGAATCATGGGGGATCTTTCAGATACAGACCAGTTAAGTTTTAATTTTCTTTGAGAATATGTGAAAAAACTCTTGTCAAGAGATATTTTTCATGTTAAACTAAATATAGCTTAAGAAAAAATGACTTAGGAGTGGGCAGATGTCCACTCCTATTTTGTGTAACAATGAAGAAATAACACTACAAAAGAAAGGGTTGATACATTGGCAAGACGAGTTGATATTGAAACAAAAACAGAAGAACTAGTATTACCGATCATTGAAGCCAACAATTTTGAACTGGTGGATGTAGAATATGTCAAAGAAGGGGCAAACTGGTATCTAAGAGTTTATGCAGATAAAGAAGGCGGGATCGCAATTGATGATTGTGTACTGATCAGTCGAAGCTTAGAAGAGAAACTAGATGCAGAAGATTTTATTGAAGATGCATACATTTTAGAAGTAAGTTCTCCAGGACTTGGAAGACCACTAAAAAAAGAAAAAGATTACGTAAGAAGTGTTGGAAAGTCCATTGATATCAAGCTTTATAAAGCAATTGACAAACAGAAGGAATTTACTGGTATTTTAAAAGAAAACACAGAAGATCAGATTGTACTTACAGTCGAAGATCAGGATATTACATTTGAGAAAAAGAGCATTGCAAGTGCTCGTTTGTCGTTAGATTTTTAAGGAGGAAGAAAGAGAATGAGTGAATTAATTGCGGCATTAAATCAGTTGGAAAAGGAAAAAGGTATTGATAAAGACGTTATCATGGAAGCCATTGAAAATTCCCTGCTTGCTGCATGTAAAAGAGATTTTGGAAGTGCAGATAACGTTGTAGTTAATATGGATCGTGAAACAGGAGATATCTATGTCTATGCGATCAAAGAAGTTGTAGATGAAGTTTACGATCCTGCACTTGAGATCAGTCTTGGAAAGGCAAAGGCTATTGATAAGAATTTAAATCTTGGGGATACTGTAAGAATCGAAATCACACCAAAAGATTTTGGACGTATTGCAGCAATGCATGCAAGAAGCGTGATCGTACAGAAGATTAAAGAAGAAGAAAGAAGAGTTGTATACGATCATTTCTACTGTAAAGAAAAAGATATCGTAACAGGTGTTGTACAGCGTTATGTTGGAGATAATGTAAGTGTAAGCTTAGATGATAAAACAGATGCTCTCCTAATGAAATCTGAGCAGATCAAAGGTGAAGTATTTAAACCAACAGAAAGAATCAAACTTTACATTGTAGAAGTAAAAGAGACAAATCGTGGCCCACGTATTCTTGTTTCAAGAACACATCCAGACCTTGTAAAACGTCTGTTTGAAAAAGAAGTTGCAGAAATCCAGGACGGAACAGTTGAAATCAAAAACATCGTTCGCGAAGCTGGATCAAGAACAAAGATGGCTGTATGGTCTAATGATAAGAATGTAGATCCTGTTGGAGCATGTGTTGGATTAAATGGTGCCAGAGTAAACGCGATCGTAAATGATTTAAAAGGTGAGAAGATCGACATCATCAACTGGAATGAAGACCCTTGCGTATTCATCGAGAATGCATTAAGTCCATCAAAAGTTGTTTCTGTAGCAGTTGATGTAGAAGAAAAGAGTGCAGAAGTTGTAGTTCCGGATTATCAATTATCATTAGCAATTGGTAAGGAGGGACAGAATGCGAGACTTGCTGCAAGATTAACAGGATACAAGATTGATATTAAGAGTGAATCACAGGCAGCCCAAGAAGCAGCAAAAGCCAGTGAGGAACCAGAAACAGATGATTTTGAAATTGAAGAAGATCTTTTTGATAATGAAGAAATCAATGACGATTTCACAGAAGATGTAGAAGATACAGAAGAAGCTGTTGAAGATTTCGATGCAGAGGATATCGAAGAATAGAAAATATCAGCAGGTGATAAAATGAATCGAAAAATTCCAACGAGAAAATGTATCGGATGCGGTGAATTAAAAGAAAAGAATCAATTAGTCCGGATCGTGAGATCAAAAGAAGGCAAAATAAGTCTTGATGTGACTGGAAAGAAAAATGGGAGAGGGGCATATATCTGCCCTGATCCAGAATGCTTAAAACAAGCATTTAAGAAAAAGGGATTGGATCGTTCTTTTAAGATGGCTGTACCGGAATCAGTCTATGAGACATTAAAAAAGGAGATGGAAAAACTTTATGAATAAAGTGTTATCTCTTCTAGGTCTTGCATTTAGATCAGGAAATCTGGTCAGCGGAGAATTTGCCACAAGAGAAGCAGTCAGGAAAAAGGCAGCGACTCTTGTCATTGTAGCCAATGATGCTTCCGATAATACAAAAAAGATGTTTGCGAATCAGTGTAAACATTATCAGGTACCTTTTTACTGCGGAGGATTAAAAGAGGAGCTTGGGCATGCGATTGGAAAGGAGTTTCGAGCTTCCATCGCGGTAACCGATCAGGGATTTGCTGATGCTCTTTTAAAACAGCTTGATAAATAAAAATCACAGGAGGTATATTTATGGCAAAATTCAGAGTCTACGAAATTGCAAAAAAATATAATAAAGACAATAAAGAAATTTTAGAAATTTTGAAAGCCAATCATGTGGAAGTAAAAAACCATATGAGTACCATAGGAGATGAGCAGATCAAAATGATTGATAATGCATTGAAACCAAAGAAAGAAGCAAAACAGAATAACAATTCAAAGAAACAGGAAAATTCAAAGAGAAAAGATAATAAAAAAGCACAGAATATGGAAAAGAAAGATAATAAAAAAACACAAGAAGTAAAGAATAATAAAAAAAATTCAAAGAATAAAAACAATGATGGGGATAAAAAGATTTTAAGAAAAGAAAATCCACAGAATTCTCAGAAGTTTGGAAAAAATAACAAAAAGAATAAGAAATTTAACAATAAAAATCAGAATCAAGATCATAAGAAAAAGAAAAAAACATCAGGTCCTGGAGCATTTATTAAACCAGAACCAGTAAAGAAACCGGAAATAGATCCAAATGCACCAGTAAAAATTCCACCAGTATTAACACTGAAAGAACTTGCAGATGCATTATCTATCCCTGCAAATGATATTATTAAGAAATTACTGATCAGCGGAGCTGGAATGTTGAATGTGAATTCTGAACTTGATTTTGAAAAAGCAGAAGAGATCGCAATGGAATTTGATCGTCTGGTAGAGATGGAAGAACAGGTTGATGTCATTGAAGAACTGTTAAAAGAAGAAGAGGAAGACGAAGCAGATATGATCGTAAGGCCACCAGTTGTCTGCGTTATGGGACACGTCGACCATGGTAAAACTTCTTTACTTGATAAGATACGTTCTACTCATGTAACAACAGGAGAAGCTGGTGGTATTACACAGCATATCGGTGCGTACGTTGTAGAAACAGCCAATGGTAAGATCACATTCTTAGATACACCAGGACATGAGGCATTTACATCTATGCGTATGAGAGGTGCTCAGTCTACAGATATCGCGATCTTAGTTGTTGCGGCAGATGATGGTGTTATGCCACAGACGATTGAAGCAATCAACCATGCAAAAGCAGCTGGAATTGAAATTATCGTTGCAATCAATAAGATTGATAAAGAAAGTGCTAACATTGAAAGAGTAAAACAGGAATTGATCGAATATGAATTAGTGCCAGAAGACTGGGGTGGAAGCACAATCTTTTGCCCTGTATCTGCACATACTGGAGAAGGAATCACTGAATTATTAGATATGGTTTCTTTGACAGCAGAAGTTTTGGAATTAAAAGCAAATCCAAATCGTAAAGCGAGAGGTATCGTCTTAGAAGCACAGCTTGATAAAGGACGCGGACCAGTTGCAACTGTTTTAGTACAGAAAGGTACTCTTCATGTAGGAGATGCTGTAGCAATTGGAAGTGCACATGGTAAAGTTCGAGCTATGATCAATGATAAAGGAAAACGTATCAAAGATGCAGGACCATCTACACCAGTTGAAATCTTAGGATTAAGTGAAGTACCAAATGCCGGTGAAGTTATGATGGTGATGGATAGCGAAAAAGAAGCAAGATCAGTAGCAGAGAAATTCATTGCTTATGGTCGTGAAAAGATGTTATCTGAGACAAAACAGCAGTTATCATTAGATGACTTATTTAATCAGATTCAGGCAGGTAGTGTCAAAGAATTAAATATCATTGTAAAAGCCGATGTACAGGGATCTGTAGAGGCTGTAAAACAGAGTCTTGTGAAACTTTCTAATGATGAAGTTGCAGTTAAAGTTATCCATGGTGGTGTAGGTGCTATCACAGAATCTGATGTAAACTTAGCAGCAGCATCAAATGCGATCATCATTGGATTTAATGTACGTCCAGAACCAGCAGCTAAAGATGCAGCAACAACAGAGAAAGTAGATCTTCGTTTATATCGTGTTATTTATAATGCAATTGAAGATATCGAAGCAGCTATGAAGGGTATGTTGGACCCAGAATTTGAGGAGAAAGTTACAGGACACGCAGAAGTACGACAGATCTTCAAAGCTTCTGGAGTTGGAACAATTGCAGGTTCTTATGTATTAGATGGAACAATCCAGCGTGATAGTTCTGCACGTATCATTCGTGATGGTATCGTTGTTCATGAAGGAAAGCTTGCATCTATTCAACGTGGTAAGGATGCAGTGAAAGAGGTTCGTACAGGATTTGAATGCGGTCTTGTTATGGAAAACTTTAACGACATCAAAGAAGGAGACCAGATTGAATCATTTATCATGGAAGAGGTTCCAAGATAATTTCCTGAAGGGAGTAGCAATATGAGAAAGAACAGCATTAAAAATACAAGAATCAATGGTGAAGTTCAGAGAGAATTAAGCCGTATCATCAGCAGAGAGATCAAAGATCCAAGAATTGCGCCAATGACATCTGTCGTTGATGCAGTTGTAACATCAGATCTTAAGCAGTGTAAAGCCTATATCAGTGTTCTTGGAAATAACGAAGAAAAAGAAGAAACAATGAAAGGTTTAAATAGTGCCGTAGGATATATCCGTCGTGAACTTGCACACTCTATCAATTTAAGAAATACTCCAGAGATCACATTTATTTTAGATGATTCCATTGAATATGGAGTGAATATGTCAAAGAAGATTGATGAATTAAATCATGGGAGTGAACATGAAACACTTTAATGAACAAGTTTTAAAGGCTGATAAGATTGCCATTACAGGACACATCCACCCGGATGGGGACTGTATTGGCAGCTGCCTTGCACTAAAGCAATATATTTTAGATAACTATTCTGGAAAGAAAGTTGATGTTTATTTAGAACCGATCAGCACAGAATTTTATTTTTTAAGTCATGCAGATGAGATCATCACAGAGTCAAATGATGAAGAAGTCCATGATTTGTTTTTTGTCCTGGACTGTGGGGCAGAAGATCGTTATGAACCATTTGTAACAATGGTGAATCATGCAAAGACACTGATTGGAATTGATCATCATATCAGTAATGATGGATTTGGGGATTTTTGCAAGATTGATCCACAGGCAAGTGCGACTTGTGAAGTTTTATGTCAGATTTTTGAGGAAGATAAAATTTCCAAAGAATGTGCACAGTGTCTGTATACAGGAATTGTACACGATACAGGAGTATTTAAACATTCCAATACAACGCGTAAAACAATGGAATATGCAGGAATGTTACTTGAAAAAGGTGTTTCAAGTACAAAGATCATTGATGAGACTTTTTATCAGAAAACATTTGTACAAAATCAGCTGTTAGGGAAAGCCCTGTTAAAAAGTGAGCTTTATGAAAAAGGACAGATCATTTTTTCTTATCTGTCAGAAGAAGATTTTAAAGATCTTCAGGCATCAACTTCTGACAGTGATGGAATTATTGATCAGCTTCGTATTACGAAAGGTGTAGAAGCTGCAGTTTTTCTATATCCGATTAAAGATGGTTACAAAGTAAGTATGCGCTCGAATGAGACTGTAAACGTTTCAGAAATAGCCAAATCACATGGTGGCGGAGGACATATCCGCGCTGCGGGATGTTCTGTGAAAGGAAACTTACAGGATGTTAAGAATATGATCATAAATGATATCACAAAACAGTTATAAGACAGAGGTTTTTATGTACAACGGATTATTAAATATATACAAAGAGAAAGATTTTACATCTCATGATGTCGTTGCAAAGCTTCGAGGAATTCTGCGACAGAAAAAGATCGGTCATGCAGGGACGCTTGATCCAAATGCAGAAGGTGTATTGCCTGTCTGCCTTGGAAAGGGGACAAAATTATGTGATATGTTAACAGGTACAAAGAAACAGTATCAGGTGAGCTTTGTATTTGAAAAAGAGACGGATACAGAAGATATCTGGGGAACTGTTACAAATACCTATGAGCCGTTAGATACAGAAGCTCCAATTAAAGATACGATATTATCTTTTGTTGGAGAATATGATCAGATACCACCAATGTATTCTGCAAAAAAGATTAATGGAAAGAAGCTGTATGAACTTGCCAGAGAAGGAAAAGTTATTGAGCGAAAGCCAGAACGAATTAAAATTTATGATATCACAAATATTGAGATTTCCTATCCGGAAGTAACAATGATAGTTACTTGTAGCAAAGGTACATACATTCGAAGTCTTTGCAGGGATATTGGCCGTAAGCTTCACAATGGTGCGTGCATGACAAAGTTAGTACGCACAAAATCCAGTGGATTTCAGATTAAGAATTCACATACACTGTCTCAGATTGAAGAGGCAGTGAAAGATGGAACAATCGAACAGTTGATTGTTCCAATCGAGAAAGTTTTTTTACAATACCAGAAAGGAACTGTAAAAAAAGAATATAATAAGATTTTATTTAATGGAAACCCCTTGAAAAAGGATTCTTTCTTCGAAACAGATATTGATACAACAAAGAAACTTCGTATATACGATGCAGATGAACATTTTATCGGAATATATTACTGGAAAAATAATATGTTTTTCCCAGATAAGATTTTTTATGACAACAACCAGTGAGAGGAAGCCATGGAATACATTCATAATACAGAACAATTTCAATTTCATAATACAGTGGTAGCCCTTGGAAAATTTGACGGAATGCATAAAGGTCATCAGCTGATTTTTGATGAACTGATCAAATATAAAGAAATGGGATATCAGGCGGCCGTTTTTTCTTTTGACCGTCCACCGCTTAATATGTTAAAACACAAACATATGAACGTGATCTATACAACGAATGAGAAAACAAAACTTCTAGCTAAGAGAGGAATTGATATCTATATTGAACATCCATTTACGGATGAATTTTCACATCTTTCACCAGAAGATTTTGTTATTAAAGTTCTTCTTGAAAAAACAGGAATGAAAGTTTTGGTTGTTGGAGACGATTGCGGATTTGGATATAAAAGACAGGGAAATGTTGAATTACTAGAACGAATGTCCAAAGAATATGACTTTAAACTGATCGTTATTCCAAAATTAGAACTAGAAGGCGAGATCGTATCAAGCACAAGAGTCCGCCGTTTGCTGTCAGAAGGAAGGATTGAGGAAGCTAATCGTTTGATGGAGGATCCATTTATGATCTGTGGACCGGTTGTTCATGGAAATCATATGGGAGCAGAAGTGCTTCAGATGCCAACAGCAAATCAAATACCGGCAGAAGATAAATTATTGCCGCCAAAAGGAGTTTATGTTTCAAGAATCCGTTATAAAGATGAAATTCATTATGGAATCAGTAATGTTGGTGTGAAACCGACGATTGAAGGAAAGAAACATATGGGAGTTGAAACTTATATTTTTGATTTCAATAAGAATATCTATAATAAGGAAATAGAAGTTGATTTATTATATTTCAAAAGACCAGAAATGAAATTTGATTCTCTGGAATCTTTAAGTTTGCAGATGCATGAAGATGCAGAATTTGCAAAAGCATATGCAAAAGAGCATTTTGGTTATAAATACTAAATTGAATAAAAAAATATACAATTTTCCTTTTAAATAGTACTCGTTTGTAGTATAATATTACTAACAAGGAATAACTTGAATATTTTACCCTTTGGGGAAGGGAGCGATTCATATGAGTACTAACACAATTATTACAATCGAACGACAATATGGAAGCGGAGGACATCTGATCGGAGAGAAGCTCTCTAAGGATCTGGGAATTCCTTTCTATGACAGTGAATTGATTAAGGTTGCAGCAAAAGAAAGTGGAATCTGTGAAGAAATTTTTGAAAGTTTTGATGAAAAACCAACCACAAGTTTCTTGTATTCTTTAGTAATGGATCCATATTCATTAGGATATAACTCTAATTCTTTTGATTTACCACTGAATCATAAAGTATTTTTGGCTGCATTTGATACGATTAAGGAATTAGCGAAAAAAGGACCTTGCGTATTTGTTGGAAGATGTGCAGATTATGCATTGGAAGATTTTGATAACTGTTTAAGTGTTTATGTTCATGCACCGTTTGAAGATCGTATTAAACGGATTGAGACAGAATATGGAATTGTGAAAGAGAAGAGCAAAGAAGTGCTCATGAAGAAAGATAAGCAGCGTTCTAGTTATTATAATTACTACAGTTCTAATAAGTGGGGAGATGCGAAATCTTATGATTTGTGCTTAAACAGTAGCTATCTTGGAATTGATGGAAGTGTTGAGATGATCAAGAAAGTGATTGATATGAAGGAATCACAAGAATAAATTGAACAATTTAGTAATTACGGAGACTGTATTTGATATACAGTCTCTTTTTGTTAGAAATTTCCTGTCGTAAAATAAAAGATACTATATAGTTTTTGATAAATATGTGTTAAAATAAAAAGCGTTATGAAAAACTGTATAAAGGAGAGATGTATGAAGAAATTTTTAGAAGAATTTAAAGCATTTGCACTTCGTGGCAATGTCATGGATATGGCAGTCGGTGTATTGATCGGTGGTGCATTTTCAGGAATTGTTACATCACTTACTGATAACTTTATTCAGCCGATCATCAAACTGGTCATGACAGGAAAGGTTTATACATTAGAGGAAATCTCCGGATATGCTTCTGCATTTGGATCTTCTGTTGTGAACTTTTTGATCATGGCATTTATTTTATTCTGTCTATTAAAAGCAATGAATAAGATCATGTCGCTTGGTGCAAAGCCTGAGGAACCAGAAGCATCAACAACAAAAATCTGTCCATTTTGTATGAGCGAGATTGATATTCGTGCGACAAGATGTCCTCATTGTACATCCGTGCAGCCAGAAGAAGATAAAAGCTAGAAAAGAGTAAAATAATGAAGATAACGATCATACATGGGCAAAGTCATAAAGGTTCTACATATCATATTTCAAAGATTTTGGCAGATAAACTAGATGGGGAAGTGAAAGAAATTTTTCTTCCGAGAGATTTTGGTGAATTTTGTATAGGATGTACACAATGTTTTCATAAATCGGAGACATTATGTCCGCATTATGAAAAATTAAAACCATTAACAAAAGCATTGGATGAAGCAGACGTACTTATTTTTGAAAGTCCAGTTTATGTTTATCATGTGACAGGATCTATGAAGGCATTTTTGGATCATTATGGGTATCGATGGATGTTGCATAGACCGGAGGAATCGATGTTTCATAAACAGGCAGTCTGTATTTCAACAGCTGCTGGTGCAGGAACGAAAAGTACGAATAAAGATATGGCTGATAGCTTTTTTTACTGGGGTGTAGCGAAAACATATAAATATGGTGTAAGAGTTATGTCCACTTCTTATCAGAATGTAAAACCAGAGATTAAAGCACAGATTGAAAAGAAGACAACAAAAATAGCTAATCAGATCAAAGCCCGACATAGAAAAGTAAAACCAGGAATAAAGACAAAGATTTGTTTTTATCTTATGAGAATGCTTCATACAAAAAGATGGGATGAAGCTGATCTTGCTTATTGGAGAGAAAAGGGCTGGGATAAAGATCAACGACCATGGAACTAACAGCGAAGGAGAGTGACATTAGATGAATTTAAAGAAACTAACAATATCTGCAATGCTTGTAGCAGTAGCAGTCATTTTATCATCATTTTCAATACCGATCGGAGCAAGCCGTTGCTTTCCGATTCAACATATGGTGAATGTGATTGCGGCGGTTTTCTTAGGTCCTGTTTACGGAGTATCAATGGCATTTTGTACAGCACTGATCCGAAACCTTCTTGGAACGGGAAGTTTACTTGCATTTCCTGGAAGTATGGTAGGTGCATTTATAAGTGCGATGGTTTTTAAATATACAAAATCAAGAATTGGTGCTTATATTGGAGAAGTGTTTGGAACAGGAATCTTAGGTGGTATGTTATGCTATCCGATCGCATCTATGATGATGGGGCAAAAGGCAGCATTATTTACATTTGTGGGACCATTTCTTGCAAGTACACTTTGTGGAACGATTATTGCAGCAATTATTATTACGGCATTGTATAGATCCAAGGCAGTACGTTTGATTGAGGAATACATAGGATAATTTAATATTTAAAGAATAAAAAGAATCCCTTAAAATTTAAAATAAGGGATTCTTTTTGACGTTTTGGAACATTCACGATCCTTAGGAAAGATAAATCATTAATCCTCTTAGCTATTTGGATTCATAGTTCTTAACTGATTGATAAGTTCGATATCTTCAGCATTTAGTTTAATATTAGAACAGTAATTCTTTCCTTCTGGGGAAGTTACAGATAGTTCAATGACGGCTCCTTCTCTAAGCGCCTGTTCACGCGTAACCGCATTTAAAAAGTTTTTAAACTTTGGATGATCTCTGTCAAATCGTTTCAGAGAGTTTTTCATCTGTTGAAACTTTAACATCTGGTTAAAATTCATTGCCATGAGGATAAATCCTCCTTTCTTTATCAAGTTCAAATATATTATAGAAATCATAACAAAAATGAAATAAAACGTCAAATATAAAAAATATATGTATTGACGAATCAGTATAAAATATGTAAAATGTTTTATTGCTACCAAGAAATAATAAAGAAATAAGGAGGCGTTTTCGATTGAATTTTTACCAACAGTTACAATTAAGTTCGATTGGGTCAAAACAATGGATCAAAAGTACTAATGATCTCAAAGAAAAGAGAAACCGTATTTTAATATATAATTTTAAAGTATATTTAGTAGTTGCATTTTGTTTTGCAGTTGTGACACTTTACAGTATGATCTTTGGATCACAAAACAGTATTGTAGGTGTTCTTGTATTATTAGTATTAATGATCTTACGACAGGTTGATTTTGGAATTGATACAAAGCATAGTATTGCAGTGATCTTTATGATCTTTGGTATTCTTGCAGCAGGACCAAGACTTGCAAATACTGTAAGTGCTGGATGGACTTTTTTGATTCATTTTGTCTGTATTATGGCAATCCTGATATTAAGCTGCCATAATGTGATCATGTCCAATCAATCCACATTTATTTTAGGATATTTACTATTATATGGATATGATGTGACAGGACATGATTATACATTAAGAATTTATGGATTGTTAGCAGGAGCGGTGATCTGTTCTTTAGTATTTTATAAAAACCATCGAAACAGGACATTTCGAAGAGGATTTCTTCATTTATTTAAAGAATTTCATCTATTTTCTACAAGAAGTAATTGGTATTTAAGATTATCCATTGGAATTTCAACAGCAATGCTGATCGGAGAATTAGCAAATATGCCGAGAGTGATGTGGATTGGTATTGCAACGATGTCTGTATTGTTACCATTTTCGAAAGACATGAAATACCGCGTGCAAAGAAGAGGACCATTTAACATCCTTGGATGTATGATCTTTCTTTTATTACATATGATTCTTCCAGACAGTATTTTTAAATGGATCGGTCTGATCGGTGGAGTTGGAGTCGGTTATTCTGCTGGATATGCATGGCAAACCGTATTTAATACATTTGGAGCATTATACATTGCGGAAAGTATGTTTGGACTTAAGACTGCCATTATTTTAAGAATTGTAGCAAATGTATTTGGTTCTTTATATGCGTATGGTTTTGATAAAATTTTCCGAGGAGTTAGTACAGCTGTAAGAAACCTGATGGAAGATGATACAATGGTTGGAAATCAAGTTTAATTAATTGATGGTCGGTATTTGCACCAGAATGCGATCATGCCAAGTATCATAAAGAAATAAGAGATATAGAGAGAGCCGTGTACAATTTGATTTACATGGCTTTCTTTTTTTGCTACATGCACACCTTTTTGATTTTGATTTGCTATCAATTATATTACATGATAATATATAATATTAGAAAAGAAAATAGGGGAAAACTATAAAATAGAATAAAATAAAAAGGAGTGCAAAAATATGTGTACAGCTGCAACATATCAGACAAAAGATTTTTATTTTGGAAGAACACTGGATTATGAATTTTCTTATGGAGATGAGATTGTGATCACTCCAAGAAACTATCAGTTTGATTTTAGACACAGAGAATCTTTACAAAGCCATTATGCAATGATCGGAATGGCACATGTCGTTGGAAATGATCCATTATACTATGATGCATTTAACGAAAAAGGATTAGCAATGGCAGGTCTTAATTTTGTTGGAAATGCTTCTTATTATGATGTAGAAGAAGGAAAAGAAAATATTGCCCAGTTTGAGTTTATTCCATGGATTCTTGGAACTTGTGCAACTCTTGATGAGGCAAAAAAAGCCTTAAGTGAGATGAATCTTACAAATACGCCATATAGCGAACAGTTTCCAGTAGCACAGCTTCACTGGATCATTGCTGATAAAACAGGAGCGATCACAGTAGAGGCAATGGAAGATGGAATGCATGTTTATGAGAATAAAGTGGGAGTTCTTACTAATAATCCTCCATTTAATATTCAGATGTTTTTATTAAACCAATATATGGGACTATCACCAAAACAGCCAGAGAACTTATTTGCAAAAGATATTGAGCTGAATGCATATAGTCGTGGAATGGGTGCAATCGGTCTTCCAGGGGATCTGTCATCATCCTCTCGTTTTGCGAAAGTCGCATTTACCAAATTACATTCTGTATCTGGTAATTCCGAAGCAGAAAGTGTCAGTCAGTTTTTCCATATCCTTGGTTCTGTAGATCAACAAAGAGGATGTTGTGATGTGAATGGTAAATATGAGATTACATTGTATACATCTTGCTGTAATGCACAAAAAGGAATTTACTATTACACAACATATGATAATCACCAGATCAGTGCAGTCGATATGACAAAAGAAGATTTAGATAGTACTGAATTAATAAAATATGAAGTAATCCAAGGTGAACATATTTTTATGCAGAATTAAAGGATAAAAGTAATGATCAGAATAGCAACAAAAGAAGATGCAAAAGCATTACTTGATATTTACAAATATTATGTGGAACAAACAACAATCACATTTGAATACGAAACACCAAGTGTAGAGGAATTTGAAAGAAGAATCGAAAACACATTAAAGAAATATCCATATCTGGTAGAAGAAGAGGATGGGAAAATTTACGGATATACATATGCAGGACCATTTAAAGAAAGGGCTGCATATGACTGGTCTGTGGAAACAACGATCTATGTTGATAAAGATGCCAGAGGAAAAGGGATCGGGAAAAAGCTATATAAAGCATTAGAAAAGATTCTTGGTATGCAAAATATCATCAATGTAGATGCATGCATTACTTATCCAGAACAAGAAGACGAATATGTAACAAAAAACAGTGCACAATACCACACACATTTAGGATATCATATGGTGGGGAGATTTTATAAAAGCGGATACAAATTCGGCAGATGGTACGATATGGTCTGGATGGAGAAATATATCGGGAAACATGAACAGCCACCGAAAGAAATAATACCATTTTCAAAATTAAGAGAGAAGGAGATACAACTATGAGCTTATTGATCAAAGATACAACAAAAGAAGAAAGAGAAGAAATCGTTGCAAAATCTATTGGAAATATTTCAGGAGCTTGCGATGGATGTAGTGTTGGAATCATTGAAATGTATCAGGATTATATTGATGGAAAGAAAGAATTAAGACAGATCAACATGGAATTTCATGCAGGATATATATCAGAAGGAAGAAGATAAATATAGAAGAAGGGAAGTATGATAAAATGGAAAGTCGTATTGCAATTATTGGAATCATCGTAGAAGATATTAATGCTTCAACAACTGTAAATGAAATTTTACATGATTATGGAACGTATATTTTAGGACGAATGGGGATACCATATCATGAGAAAGGGGTTAATATCATAAGTATCGCGATTGATGCCCCTCAGGATATCATTAATACTTTAGCTGGAAAGCTTGGAAAAGTTGAAGGGATCAGTGCCAAAACAACATATTCAAAGATATAGGATATATGATTTTAGATTAATTTAAAAAGATGAAAAAAGTAGTTGACATACTGTATACAGCTATGGTAAGATAATCAACGTCGCTGAAAGAGCGGCGGAAAAATATAACATCAGATTCTATTTTGACTCTGAAAAGAATGAAAAAACTTCTTGACATAAGTGATCAGATGTGATAATCTATAAAAGTTGCTGACGGAGAACGATCAGAACAATAGAGATCAGATCTGAAAGAAAAGTTAAAAAGTTCTTGACAGACAAGATCAGAAATGATATGATATAAAAGTTGTTGCAGAACGAAAGAGTTCAGAACAACAAAATAAATCAAAAAGTTCTTGACAAACAAAAAGAACTGTGATAGAATAATAAAGCTTCTTACACACAAGAAGCGGATCAAAAAAGATCTTTGACAACTGAACAATAAGACAACCTTGAAAATTCTAATGAAT
>ENA-OOXP01000024-OOXP01000024.1-human-gut-metagenome-genome-assembly--contig:-NODE-24-length-108670-cov-5.218754_pt1 | contig 108670 bp, 120 predicted proteins | sample MGYA00241591_ERZ501351 | MGnify/ENA primary metagenome ERZ501351 (study PRJEB25962, sample SAMEA1968361) | human gut metagenome | biome: human gut; feature: human-associated habitat; material: faeces...
GTCTAAAATCAACTTTAAAATAAAAAGTTTAGACGCAAAAATTATCTTGACTTTTTTAAAAAAATATATTATAATTATTATAGAAAATAAAAGAAAAGAGGAAATTCAAAATGACAATTTACTTTGATATGGACGGTACACTTGCAAACTTTTACGGTGTTAATGGTTGGCTTGACTGCTTAAATAATGAGGATATAACACCCTATAAAATAGCTAAACCGTTAATAAAAATGAATGTTCTTGCAAGGGTATTGAATAATTTGCAGAAAAGAGGTTTTGAAATCGGTATAATTTCTTGGACTGCTAAAAATAGTTCTGAAAACTATCACAAAGCTGTTGCAAGTGCAAAAGAAAAGTGGTTACATACTCATTTGAAAAGTGTAAAATTTAATGAAATCAATATTCTTGAATATGGTGTTCCAAAAAGCACCGTAGCAACCGAAAACGATATTCTTTTTGATGACGACAAAAGAGTTAGAAAAGAATTTTGCGGGCGGGCATTTGATGAAACAAAAATATTTGAAATCTTAAAGGCTCTTTAAAGAGCCTTTAATTTTATTATAAATTGCGTCTAAACTGCCGCTGCGACCTTTAGACGCTAACCGTCTAAAGTAAAGAATTGAAAGCTTAGACGCAAAATTCATTTTTAAAATTTTAAAAAAATTTTCAAAAACTATTGACTTTTAAAAATTTTTGCTATATAATATATACATAAGATAAAGAAAGGAAAATAACAATGAAAAAGAAAGAGATATTTTGGGAACTTATTGGCTATTTAATTATAGTCGGCTTAATAATCGGACAAATAACTATTGGTTATTGGTATTTATTTGCACAATTCATTTATTTATTTTGTAACCTTATAAGTGTAATAAAAGATATCTTTCAAAAAGTGCCTAAATCTTATCTTGTAAAAGATATTTGTTTTACGGCTTTAACTTTAGGATTGATTATCATATGGAATATTTATTAAAAAGGAGAAAAAGATGATAACAGCGGGCATTATTAGAAGGATTGATGATTTGAATAGAATTGTAATTCCTCGTAACATACTCCGAGAATTGAATATAAAAGAGGGGCAACCTTTTGAATTTTATATAGATAAAAAAGACAATTCAATTATATTAAAAAAAATATGAGTTGAATAAATAAAATAAACCGTACTATATAGTACGGTTTATTTTTTAAACTAAAATTGCGTCTAAATTTAAACCAATAAACTTTAGACGACAGTCGTCTAAATCACTGCCTTTAGACGCAAAAATTTGCTTTCTTTATAAAATTTTATTATAATTATCTTAAAGAAAAAAGAAATTTTAGACGCAAATTTTTTTTAGAAATTCTAAAATTATTTTTAAAAAACTATTGACAAACTAAAATTTCTAATGTATAATATAATTGAAATTAAAAGAAAGGTGGCTATTTTTATGGCAACACGCAAACAATTGAGAGAAGAAATCAAAAAGCATTATATGGAAAAATTCATTGACTTTTTAGATAAAAGTGGTGAAGATGTTTTGATTGTAGGTTCAAACAAGCTGGCTTTCCCTGTTACTGACAGCGAAAACAATGAAGATTTTATTGAGCTTACAATTAAAATTCCGACAGGTGCTAATAAAGGCACTGAACCATATGATGGGTATGCAATGGCGGAAGACTACGAAATCCATCGGCGTGAAATGGCTGAAAAGAAAGAGAAAGCTAAGAAACTCAAAGAAGAAAAAATCAAAAGAGATAAGTTGTACAGAGAAAACAAAAAAAGACAGAAAGAAGAAAGGGCGGTTTAACCGCTCTTTTTTTTAAACCTTTTTTGAATTTGCGTCTAAATCATTAGTTAGAAAATTTAGACGGTTGTCGTCTAAAAATTAAAGATTAAAACTTTAGACGCAAAATTTGCCCTAAAAAATTTTTTAAAAAACTTTTAAAAAGCTATTGACAAAATCAATTTTATAGTGTATAATAAGTACATAAATTAAAGAAAGGGTGTTCAAAAATGAACGAAATAAAAATTGACAAACGAAAAAATTATTATATGGTGTTTGATACAGAAACATCAAATTCACTTGATGACCCGATTATGTATGACTTGGGCGGTGCTATCGTTGATAAAAAGGGTAATGTGTACGAACATTTTTCTTTTGTAATATGGGATACTTTTTGTAATATGCGAGAGCTGATGAAAACTGCTTATTATTACGAAAAAGTACCGCAATACTGGGACGAAATCAAAAACGGTCAGCGTAAAATTGTATCACTTTTTACCGCAAAAAAATATTTTTATGACTTATGCAAAAAGTATAATGTAACGGCTATTATGGCACATAACGCAAGGTTTGATTATAAATCAACAAATGGTACTTTACGCTACTTGACAAAATCAAAATACCGCTATTTTTTGCCGTATGGCGTGCCGTTATGGGACACTTTAAGAATGGCAAAAAGTACGGTATGTAAACAAAAGTCATATATAAAGTGGTGCAATAAATACGGTTATGTACAGAAAAACGGTCAGGTCAGGGCAACGGCTGAAATTTTATACCGTTATATGACAGGTAATAATAACTATACAGAGTGCCATACAGGGCTTGAAGATGTGCTAATTGAAAAAGAAATTTTTGTGTGGTGTATGCGACAGCACAAAAAAATGAATAAAAATTGTTTTAAGAAATAAGGGCAACCGCCCTTATTTTTTTTATTTTAATACTTTAACGCTTTAAAGCATTAAAATTTAAAATTCCGTCTAAACCGCCGCAACGCTCCAAATTGAACTTTAGACGGCAACCGTCTAAGTTTTTAACTACTCGAAGTTTAGACGCAAAACTTACCTTAAAAAATTTTTCTAAAAAAGACTTGACAAAATTTTCATTCTATGGTATAATTTATAAAGAATTAAAGAAAGGCGGTTTGATAGCCAATGCAAGAAATTTATACAAGTAAATATGGCACTATTTTTTCACGCACTAAAATCCCCAAAAAAGAGGGCGATTATGTCTATTTTATTCAAATTGGAAAAATAGGCGAGCGGCTCTTTAAAGTTGGCACGACAAATAATGTACTGCGGCGAATGAAAGAACATAACAAATACTATAAAAAAGATATTTATATTTTGTGGGTTTCGCCCTGTTACTCAAAATATACCACTTTAAGGGTAGAGGATAACACAAAAAAAATATGGTCAACATTAACAGGTTTTACCTATAAAAGAAATGACCGTTTTATAATCAGTCCCGTTATAACCAAAGTACAAATAAAAGTTAGAAAGATTTATGAGATTGCACTTGAATAAAGTGCAATCTTTTTTTATTAATAGTTTAGACGGGTTTTAAGTTTAGACGCAAAGATGTTTAGACGGGTGCCGTCTAAACCAGTCAAAATCTCAGGGGTGTCAAAATTCTTCTCTTGTCAATTTTTAGACGCAAAATTTTTTATTTCAAATTCCCAGCTCTGTCAAATTTTAAGTTGAAATAAGCTGCGTTCAAACTTTCTTTATAATCACTGCCGCTGCAAATTTTTTTAATTGAAAAAAGCTACGATTAAGACAAATTTTTTCTTCTTTAAAATTTCGGGCAGGGAACTCTTTTTTTAGAGAAGTTACTATCTTTTTTAACTTAAGAAAAAAACGCAAATTTTTTTGAAGGTCAAATTAATTTTAAAGTCAAGTCTCTGCCAGCAGTCTAAGTCTTCTCTTCGGTTAAGCCAAAATCTTCCTCACTTAGAACTCTACAAAAATTTTTAGGAGAAAAGGAAAAGAAAAAGATAACCAAATTAGCGTTAATTTGACGCTAAATTGGCTACCTAAACTAAACTAATTATACTCTTTACTTTATTTATAGAGTTAAAGTCAAATTAGCGTTAACTTTAAATTAAGATTAGATTATTTTTAAAGACTCAGCGGCAACGGTCAAATTTTTAAAGAAGTCAACTTTTCAATATCGGGGAAGCTTAGTCAACTTTTCTTAGGACGTCAACTTTTCTTAAAGCGTCAAACTTCTTATCGTGTCAAATTTTAGCCGCTGCGGCAACTAATCCTAACCTTAATTTAAAAGAAAAGAAAATTTGACTCGGCGGCACCGCCTTTAAATTAAATTAATTCTTAAATTTTAGAAATTAAATTTTGATTTTTCTTTAAAAAACCACTATAATATATATAGAAAATAAAGAAAGGAGAAAGAAAGGAGAAAAAAAGAAAAGAAAAAAGAGGGGAAAGAAAATTTGAAAAAACCTCAAAAACCCTATATAATATAAGTGTAATAAAGAGAAAGAAAAAATAAATTTAAAGTTGCCAACTACTAAGTGTTGGAGAAAGAGGTCTATATGACACAGAGAGAATTTTTTAACGCAATCGCAGAAAACGAAACCTTAACTGAAGATATGAGAGATTTTGCTAAGAACCAGATTCTTCTTCTCGATAAGAGAAATGAGAAGAGAAGAGAAGCAACCTCTCGAAAGGCAAAGGAGAACGCACCTATTATTGCCGCTATTCTTGAAACCCTTACAACAGAACCTCAGACAGCAGCGGAAATCGCCGAAGTCGTAGAAATCTCTACACAGAAGGCAAGTGCTCTTCTTCGTCAGCTTGAAGAAAAGGGAGAAATTTTGACAACTGAACTCAAAATCCCGAAGAAGGGTAAGAGAAAATCTTACTTTATAGTAGAAGCAAAAGAAGCCGATTAAGGCTTCTTTTCTTTTACGCTTTTACATTTTAAACGCTCCTTTGCGTTTTAAACTTTACGCTTTGCGTTTTAAACGCTCTTATTATTATACTATTATTATACTATTATTATAATATTATTATACTATTTATTTTTTTATTTATTTTTTAAAATTTGATTTTCTGTGATTTTTGAGCCAGACACCATTATCTATAAATTAGCATTTATTCCTATAAATTAGCATTTATTCCTATAAATTAACATCTATTCCTATAAATTAACACTCATATCTATAAAATAACCCCTATTCCTATAAATCATTGTTAACTTCTATAAAGAAACTAACCTTAATTTTTCTAATCCTTTGCCATACCTCTTTATTGCTATGGGAAGGACTCTTACTCTAATAACTACCGAGGAATCGCCTAAGATTCCTCTTTTTTTATTCCTTTTTTTATTCCTCTTTCCTCTTTTATTCTTCTTTTTATTTCTTTATTCTTTTACCCTTATTCTTTTTTTATTATTTCTCTTATTTATTATTATTATTATTATTATACTATTATTAACCTTCTTCTTCCTTCCCTTTTCTTTCTCTCTTTTCCTTCCTCTTCTTTCCTTTTTTTATTATTATTAAACTAATTTTCCTTATATTTTTTCCTTATACCTTTTTCTTCTTTTTCTTTCTTATTATTATACTATTATTATATTATATATTATACTTTTTCTTCTTTCTTCCTCTTTCTTCCTCCTTTTATTTTATACTTATATTAATCCTTTTCTCTTATTTATTGTATTATTATTATTATTATATTACTATACTAATTTCTTTTCTCTTCTTCCCTTTTTCTTTCCTTTTCTTTCTCTCTTTCATCTTATTATTATACTATTATTATATTATTATACTATTATTATATTATTATTATACTATTATTATAATTAATCTTATACTATTATTATAATAATATAATAATAAGATAAATTCCTCCTTAATTCTCCTATAAGTAATCTTTTTCTAATAATCTCTCTAAAAATTTAAGAAAATTTATTCTGAGAAAATTTCTCTTCCTTTACCTTTTCTAATCTTAATCTTTTTAATCCTAATTCTTAACTAAATCGCCGCAAGTGCTTTATAAATTTTTCTCTTATCTAAAAAAAGATAGGCTACTTGAAACCTATCTTTTAACCTCTTTAGGAGTTGACGAGAGGAAGCTTTCCATTTTTGACTCCCAATTATCTTCATCAAAACTATAAAATTTTCTTTCTGTAATCGCCGCCATCGCTGTAAAAAAGCTACACTTAGGAAAGTCCCGCCTTACCTTATCCATTTCTCTTACCTCAACTGAATTTCCATTCCGGAAAGTTAAAATAAGCTCTTCCTTTCCGGCAACAGAGTGACTACCAAAATTTTTAATTCCTTCTGTTGAATATACCATTCCATTTACCTTAATAAACATTAGCATCTTCCTTTCTTTTTATAACTATATTAATCACTATATATCTTTGTCCAAATAAAATGATTGAGGCAACCTCTTACTATAATAGGCTCTTTTTCCATAAAGCACTTCCATATATCGAGATAAGTCAAAACCTTCCTGACCTAAATTATACAACTTATCTCTAAAATAATGAAGGATTTTCTGCAAGTATTGTCCTCCAATTTCTTTTGATGCCGCACCAGCCACACCAACTCTCAAACCGTTATTTAAAAGAAGAACAACTGCATAGGGTTGTATAGCAATATCAAATCGCTCATAATCCTCTTTACTAACTAAAACGACTTCGCCGCCGAGGACACTATCAACATTAAAGAAAACATTCCTTACTTTAACTACATCCACTTAATTACTCCTTTTAATTTTCGTTAATTATTTTATAATATTATTTCATTAAATATTATTCATTATAAATACAATCTTTTAAATCACCAATAGGACAATAAAATGTTCGTCCATCAACGGTTGCAATAAAGGCAATTAAACCATAATAACCCCTTTTTTTACGACTGTTAAAATACCATTAATATCGTGAATTGTTTCTACAAAGTCTCCTATTGTAACTTCTCTCATTCTATATTACTCCTGTATAAAGCTCTTATTGCTTGGCTCTGAAAATAACGCTCTCTTAATGCAACCTCATTCTCTATATCTATTGCTTTTTGACAAGCTCTTTCTACCATTTTATAAGAATCGTAATTGGTAGTTTTAAATTGAATTTTATATTCTTCCTTTTCATTATCAATTTGAGCTTTATATGATGTTCCCATTTGTGTCACCCCTATCTCAACATACTTCGGCAATGAAAGTATATATGTTTTTTATAAATTTTTGCTACGCAAGGTTTGCCGATAACTTTATGGGGTCTTAGTAAAACTTTTTCTTCACAACAATATTCGTCAATGGCATAAAAATCATAGTATTGACTAAGGGCTATCATTCATTTTTCTTCCTTTCCATCCATTTTTGCACCACAATCAGAACATTCATTAGGTATTATCAAATGTGGTAATAATTCATACGGTTCTAAATAATGTCCACATTCAGAGCAATAATAATCTTCTTCATAATCTTTTATCCATTCAGCCATTTTTTATCACCCTTTCTATCCATTTTTATACCACAATAAGGGCAATAATTATACAATAAGAATACATAATTATCACATTCTGAGCAATGATATTCAACGTCTCCTAAAGTATTTCCAGTCGCTATCCATTTACCGTATTTAATCTCTTCTGTATCACACACGGCGGCTTCATCGGATTTATTCCTGTCAATTTCAATAATGCGTTTCACATTTTCGGCATTTTTCTTTGAATTAAATAACAATAATTCAGTAGTAAAATTGCTACCATTATAATTGGGTATACCCAACGCATAGTAACCACAAATATCACGGATTTTTAACCTTTTTTTCAAACATTGTTTTTCGCTCCCCTTTTTCGATTTTCCGGCACCAATTCACCAATAAGGTTTAAGCCCTTGTAACATTCGTCGCATAGATGTATTTTAACTTTTCTCTTACTTTCGACAGGAAATCGCAATCCCCTAAGACAATCAGTATTAACTCCTATATAAAATTCTTTCATTTTAACTATATATGGATTTGAAATCGTCTTGTAACAACTATCACACGAATAGATTCTCATTTAATTTCATCTCCTCCCCTCTTTTGGCAATAATTTGCCCATAAGATATAAGCCTTTTATAGCACTCGTCGCATAGATGTATTTTAACTTTTCTCTTACTTTCAATGGGATTTTCATCCTGAATAGAATGTGTATTATCAATATAAAATTCCTTCATTTTAACTATGTATGGATTTTCGATAATTTTGTAACAACTATCACACTGGTAAATTCTCATTTATTTCACTTCCTCCCTTTCTGGCAAAGGTTGATTCCAACATTGAGCACAGTTACGGTCTTTTCTGCAAGCTTTTGCACTCATTAACCCTAAGTCAAACGGGCATATTCTTTTAGGTATTCCATAATCATTGACCTGAGTATTTGGAAAAACTTTCAAAAGTTCTGTAAGATATGTCTTTTGCGGATTTTCATCACTCCACTTCTGAATAATTGAAATCGCTTGCTCAGGGTAGGACTTTTCAAGAGTTTCACACGAAATACCTTTACCATTCTTTGACCAGCCCAAAGGACAATCATTACAATTAAGTTCACATATATATTTATGTTTTTTTATCATCCTTCTCTTTTCAGTGAAGTAGCTTTTAGTTTTCGAACAATCAATCATTAAATTTTATTCCTTTCGCTCCTAATTCTATCTTATCCATTTTTGCACCGCAATAGGGACAATATGGATACAAATCAATGTCCTCGTAAAAAGTGAGAAAGTTGCCACACTCAGAACATAAATAATTTGCATAATCGACATCCCCACTGTTGTATTTCCACTTGCCGTGTTTAATTTTTTGTATATCACACGCAGCTTCGTCGGATTTATTTCTGTCAATTTCAATAATGCGTTTTACATTTTCAGCATTTTCCTTTAAATTGAAAAACAAAGTAAAATTACTACCATTATAATTGGGTATATCCAATGCATAATGGTAAACATCGCGGATTTTTAATTCTTTTTCCACCATTATTTTACCACCTTAAAATCAATAATATTCTCATACCAATTTAAGATATGGATACGAAAGCCGATAACCGTTAATTCGTAGGTTTCACCTTCCTTCAAAGCACCATAAACATCAGATGAATTGAATTTTCCTCTAAATAATGTATCCGTATCCTCAAAGACATAAGTCTTGCCGTTTTCGTCTTCACCGTAAATAAGATACTTGCTGTCGATATTATCTTTATCAGATTGTATTGTCACACGCTCTTTATCGGTGATTGTTATTGTATATTGATGGTCATTGGTGAAATTTATTACAGGAACCACAACAATTGCGACAATAACTGCGATAATAACTAATGTAATTGCTGTTAAGTAACCTAAGCTCTTCTTTGACATTTTCTTTCTACCTCTCCTTGTATTTTTTATATAGGTATAATCTTATTATTTTCAATTTCGTTTTCATATTTTTTTAATTTGCAATAGAGTTATATTCTTTTCTTTATCCTTCCCCAACAATTTGGTTCCAGCATTTAACACAATCACGATTCTTTTTACAAGTATCGATATCCTTTAATCCAAAATGATGTGGACATCCACCCATGGGTATTCCATCATTGGTAAGTGGAGCGTTAGGATACTTTCCTAACAATTCCGTTAGATAAGTTCTCTGTGGATGTTTATCAGCCCATTGTTGAACTTTTTCGATTGCTTGTTCAGGATAATTCGCTTCAAAAGTTGCACACATCATACTTTCAGATGTACCGTTATTTTGCCAAGATAATGGACAATCAGTACATTCAATTTGACATCCTCCATATTTATACCTTTTTGTCATTCTCGCTTTTTCAACGAGATAGTTTTTAGTTTTCGAACAATCAACCATTTTCTTCACTCTCTTCATTGCTTTTAATAATCTGATTCCAGCATTTAACACACGCATTGTCTACTTCGCAATTATCTAAACTCGTTGCCCCTAATTCATGTAGACATATACCTTTAGGTGTTCCGTTATCATTAAGCGGAGTGTTTGGAAAGATTTTCAAAAGCTCCGTAAGATATGTTTTCTGCGGATGCTCATCACTCCACTTCTGAACAACTTTGATTGCCTTTTCAAGGTAACCTATTTCAAAGTCAAAACACGACATCTTACTATCTAAATCATTTTTTGCCAAGTGCAGAGGGCAATCAGCACAATTAATTCCACATAAATATGCAGTATCATTTACTTTATGCGTTTTCGTCATTCTTCGTTTTTCAGCGAAGTAGTTTTTAGTTTGAGTACAATCAATCATTTTTACACTTCCTTTCCCTCAATGGAGCAGCTATCAAAATTTTAAGTTATAATCTAACTTGTTCAACTTTATATTTAGCAATCATATCTTGTGCCTTTTAAATCTAACTTGTTCAACTTTATATATGTAGCAATCATCTCTAGTGCTTTTTTAATTGCGTGTTTTTCGTCTGGAGCATAAACATAAACGCTGCAAATTTTACCTTTTTTATGTTTTATAATATTTCCTTTTCTGTTACATTCGCTTATTTTTGCCGTATTATTAACAGGATTATATACCCAATGATAGAGTTCTTTTTTTTCATCCTCATATATTTCAATACGAGCATCACCCCAATTAGTAGAATAAGCTTCTTTATATCGTTTTGCTTTTTCGTAATCGGTTGTTGCTTTACAAATATGATAGTCTGAATATTCTCCTTTTGTAATAATATAAATTTTCATACTGTTACCTCTTTGAATGACCATTTAATATCTGCTTTTTGCTGCCTCAAATCTCACTTTTATTCTTTCCAAAGTTTTGGTTTACCATTTTCATCAACGAGTAAAGTTATTATTCCTCTGTTATACGGTTCGTCTGATATTGCGTACATTACTTTAGTTTCTGTATCATAGACAATTTCAGAGTTGGCTTCTGGACTATACCCTATGTATTCAAACATATCATTGGTTTTAGTTAATGCTTCACTAGATACGCAGCCACCGGTCAACATCGAAATCATAGTGATAATCACAACACAAGCAAGTATTCTTTTCTTCATTCTTCTACCTCCACAAACTCGCCGTTTCAAGCTTATATCTCCCAAAATAGGCTCTTCTTATATCTTATTTTCGGCAACAGTGATGCCTTCAAGGGTAACACCTTTTTCGATGTTCTCTGTAAGATGAAAAATAAGGTCATTCATGACATTTGTCTTCAATTTGTTTGAGACATCTTCGCCGTATCTTTTGATACGGTAGTCCCACTGTTTTGCAGGGTCATACTCTATTGTGTATTTGCTGTCTCTCATTTTAATTTCTTTTGTCATAATGCCCATCCTTTCTGTACACAATGAAATTTATATAATTTAAACTTGTCTTAATTCACCGTTTTTAAGTTCATATAGTGTATCTTCTTTAATTTTTTCGCCATCAACTTGTACGGCTTTAAAATTAATAATACTCATTTCATTATCTCTTTCAATTAACAGAATTATAGACCCTTTCTTTCCTTTTGCAGCACTGCCATTTTACGCTTGCATAATTTTTATCGAGAGTTTTCCAAAATTCCTTATAAAGTCGCCGCAGCTCCTTTTTCTTTATTCTTTTCTTTTTAGAGTTCATCATTAAATCAAGAACTCTCTTCATACCCTTTTTCTTCATCATTATTAAATATACTATAGGATAAGGGAATTGTAACCAATTATGAACTCCTAATCCATTTCTTAAAGTTTCTGGAGGTAGCCACTTCTCTTTACCCATTTTATCAACTCCTTTGCTACTCTATGAAGATTTTTCTTACGAGTTGTTTTCTTCTTGGAATGATAAGTTAGATGTAAAATATGTCCCTTTACACCCTTATCCTCAATAAAAGCGTCAAGTAACTCATAAAAATACTTCCAAGGATGTTCTGGTTTTTCTGTCAATCTTAATTTTTCAATGATATATGACTGATTAGTATGAAGAAGTAATTCGGTTCTTACTTCATTTAATTCCAAAGGTTTATTTTTGTACCAAGTTATCATTTAGTTCTTCCTTTCTTATTAATTTGTTAAGATTTAAAATTGATTTAATCTTCTTTAACTTTAAAATCAAAGCCGTAAAGTCTTCGGGCGGGTTTATTACCTAAAGCGGTAATAATTTTTTTAGTTACTTCTTCTTTAGACTGGGTGGTTGAAGCAATTCCATTAATAATTTTTATTGTATATTTTAATGGCATTAAAACTCCGTTAAAATAAACAATAGTATTTTCATTTATAATACACTTCTTTTCTTCTCCGCCTGTTGGAAAAGAAACTTCTTGATAACCCAACTCATATTCTTCAGTTTTAGTTAGCCTATCTCTTTTTGCTCTTTCTAAATTAGTTTCTCTTGTTACCCATTCAAGATTATTCAAACTATTATCCCTTTTGTTATGATTTAAATGGTCAACAGTTAAATCTTCGGCATTTGGAATAGGGCGAAAAGTTAATAAAACCAATCTATGAGCTAATTTCTTACCCGATTCAGTCTGAATGGCACAGTAGCCACTCTGATTAATTCGATAAGAAAGATTTCTTTTCCGGCGGTCTTTAAAATGTCCTAAACTAGATACCCATACACCAAACTCTTTATTAAACTTCCAAGTTTCAAGACTAAAAATAATTTTAGGTAACATAAAATCAACCTTTCTTTTCTTATTTTCTATATATATTATATAAAAAATTTTTTAAAAAGTCAAATAAAAAATGGTGTATTAAAATACACCATTTTCTCTATTCTTATACATTTGTACTTTTTCTTCTTCTCTTAAACCTCTTAAAGCTTCCATAATCTCTTCCTTAATCCCAGAACTATTTACCTTGTCAACAGCCGCATTTATCATTTCTGTATAACTTGCATCTAATGGCATATCATCAATTGCTTCTCCAACTATCTTATCAAGTTTATCCAAAGCTTCGTGTAAAGAAGGGGCTTCTTTAGTAGTTTCTTCTTTAGTAATTTCTTCTTTAGTGGTTTCTTCTTTGGGAGTTTCTTCAAGAGTAGAAAATTCCCAAGAATCTCCATCTCCCCCAAAAGTCGGAACAGAAATCCACTTATAAAAATTGTCATCTTCTGTCTTATTCATATCTTCATTCTCGTTCTTACAAGAAGAAAACCGAGAAGTTAATTCCTTTAGAGCTTTACCAGTGAAATTGGTCTGCACTATACAATCTTCTGTTTTTGGGAACTTTTCTTTAATCATCATCTGAGAAAGAGTATCATTCTTCTTACTATCTACCTTTTTGCTTGGATTAATAATAAACTCATAAACTTCTTTTTCACACTCTGGACAAAGCAAAAAATTTCTTTCTCGAAATTTATAAAAACCTCCCTTTATTTTCCCATCAATATCACTGGGTGAAATTGTTTCAAATAAATTGCCGCAATGGTCACAAAAAACTTTAATCATTATAAAACCTCCAAATTTACCAATTTACATAAACATCTAATACGCCCGAGGCACAGCCGCAATCATAAATTTTTCCCATTTTTCCAAAGGGAGTACTTACAACCGTACCCTTACTTAAATCTGATGAAGCCAAACAAATATATCCGTCTCCATCACACACAAAACCGTCACCGTCAGTATGACGATAAGGTATATTTAATCCATAACCCGGCAATATCCTTTCGGAATACCAAGTCCATTTATAACCTCCCCAATACAACACTCCAGAATATTGTAAATCTGTAGGATTATAATAAGTTTCTATCTTATTGTAATTTTCTTCTTTAGCCTCAACCTCAACAGGCTTAGTTGCCTCAACTTCTTCAACAACTTTCTGCTCTGGAGCTTTTTTTTCGACTTTCTTCTCTTCTTTCTTTTTTTCTTTTTTCTCTTCTTTCTTTTTTTCTTTTTCCTGAGAAGCCTTTGTTGGTTTTTGTGTTGTAGAAATTTCTTGAGTTGTTGGTTGTGTTTTTCCCACTTTTTTTGTAGTGGGTTGTGTTACTTTGCTTTCTATTACTTTAGTAGAAACGGTGGCATTAGACTCTTCTCCTTTATTTGTTTGAGTACTACAAGCACAAACGGTAAATAATGTAAAAATTACCACAAGTGCAGTTATAAGTTGAACTATATTTTTCAAATAAACACTCCTTATTAATGTGCCAATACATCATAAGTAGAAATTACACTTAAATCTTTATGAATATTGTTGCCAATAAGAGCTTTGAATTTCTCTTTAGATGTTTGGCTTTTTCTTAGTCTTAATTCCATATGAAATTGAATTAAAACCGTTATATATAAATCTCTTTCGAGAATTGTTTTATACATATCGTGATAATAAGGAACTGTCGTTTTATTAACTAAGTATGCATACGCAGAAACAAATTGATGGTTGTAATAATGAGATATTCCCTTATCATCTTTAGTTTCCGTAAATATCTTTCCGATATCGTGATACTGTAGAGCCTCTACGATAATATCTTTTTCATAATTTCTTTTTGCCAAAGTTGCCGCAGCATCCATATGTAATCCGATTGGAAAAGAATGGTGTGGGTTGTTATGATTAATTGCTCGTGAAATACTTAATAGACTATCTAAATCTTGTGCTGGCGAAAGGTTATTCTTATTTTGAATAACTCTAATATCATCCCAACCTTCATAGTAATAAGGAACAGTAAACTGCTGTAACTGTTTGTAAATTACTTCAGTTGGAACAACAACCTCTCGAGTTGAATCTGCTTTTCTTTTAAAAATTTCCTTTAAAGACGCAATTGCCACTACACATATCTTTTTACACGGTATTTTTTCAATACTTTTTAAAAAGTGAACTCGTCTTTTAAAGCTGAGATTTGTTGCGTCATAAATAACATTTTTGCCCTCTTTTAAATCCGCAATAACACGATTTCCTAACTTTGAAAAAATCTTTTGCGGGTTTGTCTGTATATTAGCGTCACCATAAAGCTCCTTTCTAATAGCGTCAGAGGAATGAATGACGCCATTATATTTAATTGCAATTTCTTTTGCTAAAGTTGACTTACCGCTGTAGCTAAGTCCAACCATCATAATAAAATAATTCGTCATTTCTCTTTCTCTCCTTAACCAAAATAGCCACTATAATCTAAGATTACTGGCTGATTAGTTTTAAAATCAAAACCTACATTACCTGCGTGAATATCATTTATATGCATCTCATTAATAAAAAGGGACAATTCTTCAAAATCCTGCCAATTTAAACGGTTCTGAAAAAGATTGTCAATTGCAATATTATCCCCAACCTCTCCTTTTTCAGATGGAGTTGACCAAGAAACCAGTGATGAGGGAGCCTTAGAACAAGGAGTACAAAAAACATAAGAACCTGTACAACATCCCTCTTCACTATCGTATCTCTGCTCATGAGCATAATACTTTTCTACCTCTTCAGTGCAAACCCTTACCCTTTCAGAGATATAAAAAGGATAACCATAAAAATATCCCAAAAAATAAGTTCCCGCAAAACATTTTCTTACTTGTGAAAAATCAGCTTCCAGAATTTGAGTTAAGATAGCTTCCTTTTTACAATAATCAATCGCTTCTTTATAGTCATCTTTAGTAAGATTATGATAATCTTTATTAAAGTTACTAATTAAATGAGAGGTATATTCCTCATTTGGAATTGTGCAATTTCTTTCATCAGTAAAAGGAACTTTAATTACATAATCTTTACCAAACTGGTATTTTGTAATAATAACCCCTTTTGTTGCCCCGCTGTCACTTTCATACCAAGCGTTACCAGTTTCATATCTTCCGAAAGCTTTTCTTTGCCAGTTATGAAAACTGGTACTTGTGCCGTTAAGTATAAAAGTATCAAACGAATACTTTTTTACCAAGTCTTCAATTACTTTTTCAAAAAACAAACGAACTTTATTTTCAATCATTCTTTTCTCGCCTTTCTTTATTTTCTATATATATTATATAAAAAATTTTTTAAAAAAACAAGTTTTAAAAAGTTACCTGATATGAAACACCATAATTAATAATTGAACAAGATAAATCAATTTTATTCTCAAAAGCTATCTTAAATATCTGGCATATAGAAGGAGGGAATAAAGAAGACTCTGGTGAATACTGAATATAAACCTTAAAAAATTTCAAAAAATTTCTACTGTTTTTAGGAGTAACTTTAAAAGCAATCACCACCGACCTCTTGTGTGAATATCTTTTTCTTTAAAAAAATATAATCTCCTATCTTCATTTTAATGCTCCTTTCTCCTTCATTTCTGCCAATCTTATTGCTACCTCTACAGTTATAGTATCAAAATATTCAAGAAAAATCTGTTGTAAAAGTCCCAATGCGTTTTTTTCTGACCATTTCTTATCCGTGTCTAAAGTATAAGTTTTATCATCTTTAAATAATTCTGTCGTAGGAATCTCATAGAACTTTTCTGGCAACAAATCTTCTTTAACTATATCAATTAAACTGTCAAGATTAACAGAGGTATCTGCCTCAGCTTCTTCTACATTATATTTATATTCAAGAACCATATGAGAAGAAAAAACAGAAAAATTTGTGTACATTTCTGAAATTGAAGCACCGTCGAAAATTGCAAATAACCAATTAATATGGTAAAAAACTCTATACCACTTTTGCTTACAACGAGAACAACTAATTATCATTCCCATCACTTGACGATAAAGAACAGAATAATTTTGAAAAAATACCTGATTAACTTTTGATTTAAGTTGCTCATAAAATTCTTTATATAATGGATTAACTCTTATTGTACTGCTTAGAATTGGTTCAAAGTAGGTAAAATTTCCTTTAAAGAAACTTGTAATAAAATTTCTGATATCGACAGTCTTAATCTTTCCATTATTTACCACGAGTTCATGACAATCAATCTGCTTGTTTAGACAAATTTCTTCATAAGTTGGAAAAATGACTGCCACGGCATCATAATCACTTAGATTTGTTGCTAATTCATAATTTTGACTACCAATTAAAGATATAAAGAAAATTTCTCTGCCACTGTCGCCTAAAATTTTTTCATAATCCCTTAATATTGTGTCTACTTTATCTGCATAGTCCTTATTTAACAGACTCACTCTATCGTATCTACACATTTTCTTTTCGCCCCTTTTTATTTTCTATATATATTATATAAAAAATTTTTTAAAAAAGCAAAAAAAAGAGAGGTTAACCTCTCTTTAATCGTGATGCTTAAGTAAATATTCCCTCGAAACATTTTTAAAGCTAAAATCAGTCTTTGGATTTCTCAATACAATTCCCTCTCTATATACAGAAGGATTAACAACCGATTTTGCAGTCGCAACTTTCTTAAATTCATCCAAATCTTTAGGAAGCTTATAATGGGCATCGAGAATTGGGACAAATTTCATTCCCATTTCATTTACCACCAATTGTGCCTCAGTAGAAGGTATTCTACCTCTATCTGAACGAATAAAGTTAAAGATGTATAAATCATCTTCTTTGAGCTTCAAAGGATTACCTTGAACGCTGCCTACAGATTCGCCCTGAACACAAACATAGTCAAGCTCAGGATTCTGTTTTAAATATGTTTCAAGTTGCTCTCTAATATGGTATTTAAAAGCCATATCCCAATAAATGTTATGGTCGTGATAGCAATTTTGTTTCTCATCTTTCTGTCTTATATTTCGAGAAAGAACATAAAACTCAAATTTATTTCTTCTCTTCTTTTTTCTTTCAAGAATATAAGTTGAAGAAGTACCGTCCAACTTCTCAGTTACAATCCAATCATCCTCGTTATTAAGAATAAATGGAATGTTCTCAACTCTTTCTTCATCGGTTTTATGGATATAAGGGAAGTGAGTTGGAAAAGCTTTTGGGCTATCTTTCTTTTTGCCTAAAAAGACAAAGAGAAGTTTTCTGCCCCACTCTCTCTTCATAAGCCAACGGAACGGTTTCTTTTTCATAATATTCTTATGTCTTGCAGCCATTGACATATATTTAATATCTTTAGTTTTATTAGCCTTACGAATATTATCATCTTGAGAAATATAGGTTACTCCGAGTTTCTGTCCAACATCTGAATGGAGTGGCAAATCTTTAAACTCTGGGAAAGCAGACAGCGGCATTAAAAGTCCCTGTGAAATGACTTTACACATTCTTTGAGTTTTTACTTTAAAATTACGCTTTGCCATAAAAGCAAATCTTTCATCGTTGTCGGGAACTTTTGAGTCAATTTCAAAATAAATACCTCTCTTTTTAGCTTCGTCATTAGGGTCAAAATCACCCTTTCCAACTACGCAATGCCAGCCGCCAACGGTTGCTAATTCAACCCTATCGTAACCTTCCAATGGGGTAATACTATCAACCTCTACAACATAAGCTAACATTCTCTCGCCTTTTTCATTTAACATTATACATCATCCTTTCCATTTTTCTTTCTCATTTCAATAATGTAATCCATTACTTTTTCATACTCTGTTTCTGTTAAAGAAAATAGTGGTACAACTGTTTTATCGAAATTTGAAAATCCTGCCATTTTCATAAAATCATTAACAAATTCTCCAACTACCCTATAAGTATCAATACCTAATTCGGGGTAAGTATCTCTTGATACTCTACTTACTGTCTTAGAACCAATTTCATTGGTGTTTTCATAACTCATTTCTAATTTAATCATTTTTATAATCCTCCAACTTAACAAGTTTTAAAACTCGATAAACCTCAGGAGGCATAAAACCCAACTGTCGCAATTCATCTTCGTTCTCAATCTGGCGATAAACGGAAATTTCATCTTCAAGAAAGACAATATTGTCTCCAACCGTCAGCTCCGAAAAATTAACAGAATCACTTAATTCAAATAATTGACCGTCAATTTTTAAAACTATATTATCAAACTTTATTGGTCTGGTTATCATTTTAAAACTCCTTTTCTTATTTTCTATAAATATTATATAGAATTTTTTTAAAAAAAGCAAATTATAAATATTGTTTAATTAACTCAGAAAAGTTTCTTAAAAAATGAATCGAAATGGTGTCTTTTTGTAGAGCCGCTGTTCGCTGTATATCCCAAGCATTTTTGATGCCTGCCTGAGATTGCTGCGTTGGATAAAGTATTTCTGGAGTTGTAATAGTAACTCGAACCAATTTAGATAAATTTTTTTCTTTTGTATAATCTGTAATTGCCCGATAAATTAAATATAAGAAAAAGGACAAGGGAATTAATATACCGTTCAAGTTCATAATATGAATAGCATTTGTAGTTGTTTCTTTAAAATCTCCAATAGAAGAAGCATCATCAAATAATAAATATGCCACATCCTGAGCCAATAATCGGCTTAAATCTTCTTTATAATTTTCTTGATTACCAATTGCTCCCTTTCCTAATTGTAAAATTGCTCCAACTACATAAATAAAATTTTTATCTATATTAGAGAAAATTTCTTTAAAAGAGTCCATTTTAATGGCTGTGCCGGCGGAGTAACCTCTCTTAGAAAAGTTCTCATTTAAGGTATATAATTTAGAAGAACTATAAACAATAAAGCTATTATTAATTTTATCTAACCTCTGTCTTAAAATTTCAAATGCTCTATTGTTATCCACATAATTACCTAAAGAGTTTTCTTTTGTAATTTTTTCTATAGCGTCTTTATCTATACCATAAGTATAAATATTATCCGCTTTAATCTTTTTCTCTCCAGAACTAATTCCTTCAATTTTGTATCCTTGATTTTTATTGTTTTGTAACATAAAGATGAAGTTTTCCAAAAATTCTTGCTCTAAGCCGCCTTGACCGGCTGCTGTCTGCATAGCAACTTTGTTCTTTCTGGTGTTACCAAAAATCGCCTGTTTACAACTCATTAAGCTAACTCCTCTTTTACTTTTACTTTCTTTAATTCTCTTTTTAATTGAATTTTTAATTTTATCAACTTGATACACTTGGCACATATTCCGTACGAAGGGGTTAGTGGCAGCCTTACCTCTATATTTTTCTAAAGTTTCTACAACTTCGGCATAAGCGTTGGAATAATCTTTTCCAGTTTTATTTAATCCATTTTCTTGATTAGCACTGAATTGTAAAATTAAAGCTTCTTGCACAATTTCTGGCATTACTTCGTCAATTACATTTTCAATTGCCGAATTAATTTTTACTCCTTTTTTAATTTGACTAATAATTTTTCGAGAAATTTTTCCCTCATATTTATCCCAAACCTTACCAAAATAAGTACCAAAAAAGGCAGTAACGGTTTTTTGTCCTTTAGTATTTTTTATTAAGGCTACATTTCTTTCATAAACTTTCTTTAAGTTCATCGTTTCATTAAGAAGCTCAATTATTTTCTTTGCTCCATCTGCGGAGGCTGTCGAATCTTTTGCTCCACTTCCCACATTAATACCATAAACTTTTCTTAAAAGGGCTTTTTCTTTCTTTTCTTCGTTTTGAGCTAGTCTTAATAATTGCTTAGCGGCGGTGACATCTTCTGAACCTAGAGCGTTTCTAAATTTACCGCCGTCCCTCAAATTTCTTTTAATTGTATCGTAAGTTTTTCTGTAAGTCGGTCCGCTGTCTTTTAATCTTTCGTAAAAAACATACATACTAGACAAAGAGCGACTTTGTATGTCTAAAGCTGGCATAATTCCTCCTATAAAAAAAGAGCGTTATTCACGCTCTTATGTATATAAAACAGCCTCTATTGAAGCTGATTAGGACAATTGTACAACCTCGTCCAGTAATAAAGTTATATTAGAAGTTAAGAGTTGGTTTTCGTGGAAATGCCCACAATACCAATGCGTGAAAGTAATTTTATTATATACTTCTTCTAAAAATTCTTCCATAGAAGTATCTACTTCCCCATAATTAAAAGGAAGAAATAATTCTGTGGGTTCATATTTAAGTGGACAAGTATGACTAAAAATATAATCATATGAGTTATTTTTTGAAATAATTTCAAAAATTTCCTTTTTCTTCTCTTCACTCATTTGTTCATCGGGATACCAATATCCCCTTTTATGAACTACTCTCCAATACTTATCAACAGAATATGCTCCTCCAAGTACAAGACATCTTTTATTTAATACCGTCATCGTTCCATCATCAGGAAATAAAATATTAGGATAGTCTTTTTCTACCCAACAATTACATTTTAAATCCTCTCTGTATTGAAACTGATAAGAAGAAATATGCTCAGGGCGACAATCGTGATTACCTTGAATACAAATTAAAGTGATTGGTAAATTACTAATCTTTTGTTTAATTTTTCTTCTATAAGACTCACTCTTATCTGTAAGCGGCTCTCCCCATTTTAAACCAGTATTCATTTCATCATAAATATACCCATAATTAAGACCAGTGTCACCTAAAAGGATTAAATAATCTTCTTTAGTGGTATTATTATCCCTACAAAATTGAGGTAAAAAATTAAACTGACCGTGGGTATCTCCTCTTACAAAAGCTCTCCCCATTTTTTTTCTCCTCTCGTATTAAAATTCCATACTAAAAAAATTTGGCAGCGGAGAAGAGAATCGAACTCCTACCTGTTGGGTCAAAGCCAACCGTACTAGCCGTTATACTACTCCGCCATTTTTAATTAAGGTTTAATTAAAATTTAATAGCTTATTTTAATCATATAAAGACCTTCGCCTTACTTTGATTTAGTTTTCTTCTATATTCAGCCACTAAGAAAACATACTTGAGCCTTGGGGAGCTACCCCAAAACGATATGCCCTATACCTCTTTAGAGGCAACTAAGCTTAGAAGGGAATGATTACCCTTAACTTTCACCCACCATCCAAAAAAATAATATCTTTTTAACATAAAAGGTATTTTCATCATTGTTTTTTCTATTTACGGTATTGAGCTACTCGCACATTAAACTTGCCTTATAGTTAAGTTACCTTAACATCACTACCACACCCCTTATTTGAGTTACTAAGGTTTGCTAATTTCTCAGGTTAGCCTAACTTAGCTTATTCTTTCACTGAAAGCGTCTATTACGGAGCGGACAAGAATTTGCCTTTAAAAGCAACTAATCAAGCACATCTTTCCCACCAAGAAGACCCGTCTTTTATCTCCGCCCTTATTAGGTCACCCTAATAAGTTCTCGTTGATTTAAAGTATCCTTAAAACCCTTACTAATTGGAATTATTGGAAAGATTCTCGGCACGATGGTATTCGTCTTCACCGAGGTTTATATGATTAAAATAAACTATTAAATTTTCAAGGTACAACTAAAGTGGAGCAGACAAAGGGAGCTTATAGGCGAACGCTCTACCATTGAGCTACATCCGCTAATCTCCAAATAAATTTTGCTGCTGTTTTTCTTTTACCTCGACATACTTCAGAAATATGAGTTCTAATTGTAGATAACTTACATCCAGTTAAATGATTATCTATTAAATATTGTCCTGCTTCACTTAAAGAAGCAAAACTTTGAAGATAATTTTCTTTTAAATCATACATATTTACACATTTACCATATTTCATTCTATTAACTTCTTGTCCTGTATAAATATGTTCATGTCTTAACTGTAAAACCTTTACCACAGTATCTTCATTTATATTTAATTTTTTTGCCACATCAATACAACTTTTTAATTCTTTATAAGTAGAAACAATTAAATCATAATCTAAATAATGAGCTCCATCTCCACCTTTTGTTGCATTATAACCATTTTTAAAAGAGCCAAAATTTTCAATCCAAAATTTCTCTCTTTCAGATAATATACTTTCATCACACTCTTCAATTAATTCAATATGAAAATGTTCTATTCCATATTTATTCATTGCAGAGTATAAAGGTCTTTTTTCATTTTGTCTTTTTTTACTATCTTTACAATGTTCTTTAAATCTATGTTCTATAGTATATAAAGTTTTTCCAATATAAATTTTATTATTTATATCATTAGTTATTTTATAAATGTATGGCATAATTAAATGTCTCCTTTTTATATATAATTGAGCAATTAGTTTAAACATCTTCGCCGCGTGAAGGCTTGCTCTTGAAGACAGCAGGTAAAGGGAATTGAACCCTCATCCTCAGTGTGGAAAACTGATATACTATCCGCTGTACTATACCTGCATATAAAAGATAATTATAATAATTATCTTATTTTTATTACCTTAATTAAGGTAATTAATCTTCTTTGACCTCTGGTTCGATAATGATAAAATCCTTTATCTTCATCCAGATATCATTTTCGCTCTCTACCCACAACTCATTAAATTCAAGGGCGTGCAAAGCACCCAAAACAGATTTTGCATTAACGCAAAAACCATTGCCATCTTTTACAACAATTTTTCCTTTAAGTTGAGAAGTAATGTGGGCAAAATTAATAGCATCACTTGAAGTATCTAATCTAATCTTTGCTCTCATTTTTTTATCCTTCCTTTCTTAATTTTCTATAAATATTATATAGAAATTTTAAAAAATTTTCAAATTTTGGTGCTCTTGAAAGGATTCGAACCTTCACTTGATAGAGCCTAAATCTATTGCCTCTTCCAATTGGGCTACAAGAGCATATAAAGCTTTTAATTAAGCGAATACATTTTTCAGTATTACTTTAAATGCGGAGGCTATCAAATCTCACTTCCCTCACATACTTAATTTGGCGATTTGACCTAACCATAAGCTTTTTTAATGGAGATACTATTTGGAATTGAACCAAAAATCGGGCTTTGCAGAGCCCTGCCTTACCATTTGGCTATAGTATCATATAAAATTTTAATTAAGTTTAAACTAAAAATTTAGTATAATTGGTAGGAGAGGATGGATTTGAACCATCGAAGCGAATGCAACAGATTTACGGTCTGCCCCTTTTAACCACTCAGGAACTCTCCTTGGTGTGCCATCGGAGGCTCGAACTCCGGACTTATGGATTAAAAATCCATTACTCTTCCAACTGAGTTAATGGCACAAATTTAATAAGAATGACACTCTTTACTTGTATATTCATAATGACCATCTCATTCTTATCTTTAAATTACTTAAAACCAGAGGGTGACAATCCTCATCTCCATAAAGGCGATAGATGCCCGTTCTATCCTTGGTTTTAATGGTGCTCTTAGATAGGATTGAACTATCAACCTCTCACTTATAAGGTGAGTGCTCTAACCAATTGAGCTATAAGAGCATTTAAACTAAATAAGACACATCCTATTTAGTTAGGCTTTATCCGCAGAATCAGCCGCAATTCAATCTTACAAACCCACTTACTAAGACTTGCTTTGATTTCGTTCAAAGGTTTTTCTAAAGCGGTTACGCCAATTTTTTTTAAAATTGGAAAAACTAATTAAATTAGTTAGGCAGAGAATCTCTTTTTTTAAATAAAAATAATACTGGTAATTCACATCCGCTTTTAATTATTTCTTCTTTTAAAGAAATCCCTTCAATTACAGTCCTATTGCGGCAAGGGCTAACAGTATTTTTTAGGGGAAGCAACGAGGCTCGAACTCGTACCAATCCTAGGAATTATTCTAACCAATTGAAACTATACTCCCCTTAACAGTCAACTTAATCATTGACTTAATGGCTCTTACAGCAGGACTCGAACCTGCAACTCTCTAATTAACGGTTAGATGCTCTACCAATTGAACTATGTAAGAATATATTGGGTGGAAGTAAAGGAATTGAACCTTTTCTTACAGTGTCACAAACTGCCGTGCTTACCGTTACACTAACAACCACATATATTGCCTTGCTTGTGGTATAAACTCTGCAAAGCATAGAGTTTGTATCGTACCACTCAACCCCTTATTTATTCGCTTTATTTTAGGTATCTAATAATTGTGATTAGATTACTGGCGGCGAGAGTGAGACTTGAACTCACACACCGCTTTCCGGCTACTAACAGTTTAGCAAACTGCTTCCTTACCATTAGGATTACCTCGCCATATGGCTGGGGTGATTGAACTCAAATCAACTTATATTCGGAAATTTGAAGTTCTTATAATATAGATTAAAAGTCTATTCCTAATAGGTAGAAGGATGAACCTCAACAACCGAATATTTATTTAACTTACATTAAATATTATAGCATATATTTTATTATTTGTCAAATATTTTTTATTATTTAAAATTTGTTCGATGCGGTAATTTTAACATCTACATAATACTATTGCACTACCAACTGTGCTACATCCCGCTTTGATGGGACGGTGGGAATCGAACCCACGTCACATAGTCCCCTGATATAGAAGGATGATGTTAGTCAGCCGCATATTTTTTGTATTGTGGAAATTTGTTTCTCTAAAATCTTAATCCCAAATCAAGTGCTTGTTAGCGTAGAAGGATGAAAAACAATAGCCACTTTTAGAAAGAGATGTGGGAATTTAATGCTCTTTTTTTTTAAAACAGTTTATTATATAGAAGGATGAACATTATAGCCACAAATTATAAGTATTGGGAATCGGACTTTCTATCTTATTATTATAGAGGTGGCTAAACCACCGAAATTATTTTTTTTCTTAGAAGGAAGAAAGTCCATAGCCACAATAACTTCATTTTATTTCACAAATTATAACAAAGCAAATAATTCATCGGTATCAAAAGCTGTAACAATCGGAACTTCTGGCTTTTCCTTTATAACGGGTTTTGTGGTACCCGTAACCTCGTCAAACTCTTTTGCAATTTCATAAGGTACTGTTGTATCATTACTAAAAATGATATCCGCTTCATTTCTATTTGTAACAATACTACCTCTTGCAATAGCGTTCATCATTACAAGGTCATAAATATTTGCCTTATTAAGATGTGTTAAACCATAGCAGGTTGCAGTTACACCCTGTAAATTACTTTCAAGATTATTGCCATAAAACCTCGAACTTCCATTCTGAAGGTTCATATCGCACCAGATGAACTTACGCTCAACGCAATCAAATATAACAGGTATAGCAACAGTACTATCAGCAGTTAAGTCAATCTTCATCTCAACTGTTTGCGGCTCGAATATCTCACCGCTATTTACATCTTCTCTTTCCATCCATCCGAAACGGCAATTAGGAAGCGTAGAAAAATGCTGTCGTGTAAAACTATAAACCTGAAATGCAATGTATCTACCGGCGTTTTTAGCAACTGCATCAATTTCTACATCAATGAACTCTGCTACACCATCACCATTAACATTTCCGCCATTGGTAATATCGCCCGAATGATATGCTCTATATTTTGCAGAGCGAAGTTGTGTGTATGATACACGGTCAACATACTGCCAATTTTCATCATAAATGGTTGCAGAAAGGTCAATATCAACTCTGTCTTCACCCCAACCATTTCTCGTCTTATCGGTATTGGTCCACCAGATAAAACCACGAACAGCCGCAGCATCTTTCTTAATGGGCAACTTACTACCACGAACAATGGTCTTAACAGCCTTACTTGCACTTCTCTGATTAAACGGAATAAGGTAATTTTTGAAATCCTCGTCAATATAAACCTTTCCGAGAAAATCTTTTTCCTTGTACTGTTCAATTAAAGCATCACGGCAAATCATTGCAATATTTTTACATACATTGCTATTGATTTTAGGAAGTTCATTTTTGATAACCATAGCTTTTGCAAGATTTCCCTTAGGAAAGAATACCCTTACAGGCTGATTATCATTCTCCATTCTTCCTATGAAATGCTGTCTCACCTGAAGAAGTACAGGAGTTGAGATTTTTGTTGCAACTTCTTTAAAGCAATTGACAATATAATTCGGATTATCCGCATCACGAATAAGTTTGTCAAGTTGTCTTGCAAACTCTCCGGGTCTTGCCTTTAACAAGGTAGCGGCTTCTCGCATATCTTTTGCGGTAATTGCTGCCTGAACCTTTCCCGCAAACATAAGAGGCTTTTTCTCATTTCTTAAAGTATTAAATGCAGCATTAACATTGTTATACTTTGCTTTTTTATATTCAAACGGATGAAGAATTTCTGCTACTCTAATCCATTCATACTGATAACGGAACAAATCCTCTGTTATATTACTACAACCAGCAAGCAAATCCATAATCATACGGCGTTCAACCCTGCGAAGGTTTCTGTATTTAGTTCTTGAAGCAAGACTAATGTCGCCATTAGAAAGTGCTGTTACAAGTCGTAAAACATCTGTTGCAGTCTTGAAATATTTGCTTATTGAATCAGCACTTTTAATTGGTGCTTTTTCAATAATAAGCTTTCCAATAAATGCAACATTCTCTTTAAGAGGGATTGTATTAGGAAGATATGTAGTATAATCGGGACAAGCAAGAATGATAGCTTCAATGTCCTCTTTATCCTGCTCCGAAATTGATGTCTTACTCTCAACAAGATTTGTGAAAATAGTCATCAAATCATCATGACTTCCCACTGATAAAACAGTCATTTTATTGTCATCAATAAGTGGGAAACGCTCATCTTTTTCGTATTCGGGAATTAATGTACCAAATGACCAATAATGAACGATTGCATTAACAAACAACTCGATATCACTTGCTTCTGCAACCTGCTGCGGGAAGTTCGGATACATTGGATTATATGTAACATCCGCACCAACAAGTTCTTTAAGTGCAGGAATAAGGGAACTATAAAAAGCAATAAAATTATCTCTTGTAAGATGGAATACTTTTTCAAGGAGCTCCCTTGAAAATGTAAAGCCAAGAGCCTGAATATTTTTCAAGCCAGAAATAACAAGTGCCTTTTCTGCCTTATTCTGCTCATAAGTCATATCGGCACTGCCAAGGTTAATCGTTACGAAATTGGCAGGTTCAAACATTACCAAGTGCTTACGGCGTAACAAAATCTTATCAAGTTCTGTTAATTTGAAATTCTTCATTATAATTAATCTCCTTTATTTTAATTTGTCGGTAATAATTGAAACTATTTTTAAGACTTAAATTTTCTTTTTATAGAAGGAAGTTTCAATATAGCCGTTAGGAAAAATTGATGGGAATTTTACACTCTATTCTTATAGCAAAAAGGTTGAGTATTTTCAGCCACCAACTTGAATGAAGGTTGAGTTATTGTCATTATACCTACAATATGACTGGTGACACCGCCGAGGTTCGAACTCGGAATATTCGCCGTGAAAGGGCGATGTGTTAGCCAATTCCACTACGGTGCCATATGGCGATTTCGATGGGACTTGAACCCACAACCTTTGCCATGACAGGGCAATGCTCTACTCTTTTAAGCTACGAAACCATATGTGTTATCTGGATACCCTAGTTCCTGACTTCTTAAGCACCTTCACGGTCTAAGACAAATGCACGATAACAGCACATTTAGAAAGAATTAGTAACGCAGCTCTTTCTTTTCACTACGAATGGTTTTTCGTTAGCCATTAACGCATAGCTTATCGTTCGCTACGGACGCCTTCTTTTTCTTGGGTAAAGCGGGCAGGAATATTTCCCGATGGTTGCGGAGAAAGGATTCGAACCTTTAAGCCTTCAGAATATGAGTCTGCTGAGCTGCCATTGCTCCACTCCGCAATATCTTCCCTTATCTAATTCTTAGATAGAAGGGAAAGCGTTTTTTTTAGAAGATTAACTTCTCGGACGCAATATTCGCCCTGTTTTTTTAGAAGACCAGCTTCTCGGACGCACACTCGCCGCTTTTACTAAAACCTAAAACCTAAGAAGATACAATTAGGTTTTATCCAAAAGACGGATTCGTCTTTCAAGTTTCTTAATGATACGAGCATTTGCTACCGCATTTCGTGACTTGAGTTTGTGAATACGATTTGAATAATAAAGTTTAGTTCTTGTCATAAAATCTTCCTTTCATTTTAAAATGGTACAAGAGGAGAGATTCGAACTCTCAGCTACAAAGTCCCAAACTTTGCCGTCTACCATTGACTTACTCCTGTATATTTGGTAGCAACATAAAATCAAACTGCTTAAAGTAAAGATAATCAGTCTTTTTATTAAAATATTTGCTATATGTTTTTTTATTGTTTTAAATTAAATAAATTAAAGATTAGGCGAATGGTCATATTTCAGCCATATGCTTACGCTACATCATTATCTCTCCGTTAACAAATGAGATAACTCCTTGCAAGTTTCACTTCCAAAACTCAGGCGTAGGTTTTTACATTCAGGGTCACAGACACGGCTATCTATCCTAAAAAACCAACCTCACTGTACCTCGCCTGCCTAATCGAGCGATTGGACCTGACTCGTTTCAATTTATTTAATTTTGGTAGGACAAGAGGGATTCGAACCCTCACTTAATGGATTTTCTTACTACTTCATATCACTATGACCGCATTAAGCGTTGTAGTCTGGACTATGTCTTCACCATATCTTATAGATTTAGGTGGGTGGTATATAGTCTCTACACATTTATAACTTATGTTAATTTAGCTCGGCGTTCTCTGGTTATTCACCGAATTAGCCACCATTCAATAATAAGTTTCCTATACTATTGCTCCAGAAGATGAACAATCTGATTTTTTACAATAAGTTCATTTGCTCTTGTATAATTCCCACCTTTCGGTGACAAACCAACTTTAATCAATGCTTGTCTAATATTTGGAGAATTTTTTAAAGCTTGTATAAAAACTTCATCAGAAACCCTTTCAACACCCTGATTGATATTTTTTCCACGCCAATTATCAGTTAGAGCGTGACAATTTGGGCATAATAATTGTAAGTTTTCTAATTCGTTGTTCTGATTATTTCCATCTAAATGATGGACTTCAAGAGCAATTGGCTGATTCTCCCAAGTAGAATTATTACATCTTTCACATTGGTGTCCTCTCAAATGAACTAATGCTTTTATGGCATCTCCCCGTTTAATATTATTTCCATATTTAAAACGGGAATAATCAAAGTTATCTTTATTCCAGCTTTGTTTTTTAAAATGTGTAATATCAAAATTAAATAATTCAATCATTTCTTTAATTGTTTGAGTTGAACTACCACTATTTGGTGCATATCCACATTTTTTACAAACTTCAGCATAAGAATAACTATTTTTAACAAATTGTTCTAATTCTTCCTTAGAAAATTTTTCCCATTTTTTCATAAAATCACTTCCTTATTATCTCTTATACAAGTAAGAAAAATAATAAAAAAGTATAAAATTTTAAGTTAAAACTGAAAATTTTCTACCAGAAAAAGTCCATTGCCTCTGCCATTGGGCTACTGTCCCATAGTTGCCTTAAGGTCGGCTAACCGCATATTGTTTCATAGTTTTTTACAGAAACCTTGTGTATTTACTTACCATTGGAAAACTGATAGCTTATTTATGTTATAGATGGAGCTGTCAACCACCGATATCAACAAGTTATCCCTATTATTTTACTAAGCATTTTACTTCACAATGGAGCTATTCTTCCAAGTTAATTACTCTTGTACTTATTCACTCAACTTATTGGCGTCATCAAGGTAACTAGTATTTATGACTGCTCTTAGAAATAGTCCTTTACTTCTAAAGGATAGCATATTGCTTAAACTTTATTGATATACTTTTTTTATTGCCCTCTCAATTCTTCTAACAAATGTTAGAATTTCTCGGCTTGGGACGAGCATCGGCTGATTACAATAAAACCTTAGAGAGGGAAGTCTTTTTGAAAAGAGGTTTTTAGGGAAATTAAAGAAAGGATTGCTTCCCTCTCTATAAATATTATATCATATTTTTAATTAAAAGTCAAAATTTTTATGCTAAAATTTATTCAAAAAGAGAACCGTCATAATTTTCAATCTCTTCGAGAAGTAAGAAATAATCCTCTTCTAACTCCTCTTCTGGAGTCACACCTAAATCAAAAGAGTCAAAGAAATCAATCATTTTTTTATTCTCCTTTCTTAACTTTTCTATAAATATTATAACAAATATTTATTTTAAAATCAAATTTTTTGTTCTTAACTTTCTCTTAAAAAGTTTTTTCTTAACTTTTCTATAAATATTATAGAAAAAATTTAAAAGAAAATCAAAATTTTTAGGAAAACTTTCTAAAAATTTTATTTCTCTTTCTTAACTTTTCTATAAATATTATAGAGAAATTTTAAAAGAAAATCAAAATTTTATTCATAAGTTTCATAACTATTTTTATGTTTATGCTTACGAGTATATTTAGTTTTATCTGGAATCACTCTAGTAATTGGTTTTACACCATTCCAAGAACCTCTTAGTCCGTAAGTATATTTAAGAACTTCACTTTTCCTCTTCATTATTTTCTACTTCCTTTCTTTTTTTAGCCAAAACTTTTCCATAAACGCCACATTCTAACAAAGGCACTTCACGAATAACTTTTGCTTTCGATGTTCTGACTTTTCCGTCAGAATTAATTGGCATTACAATATCTTTAATTTCTACTTCAAGTTCAAGTATCGCAAGATTTTTCCAAGTCCTGCCAAAATCAAGGGCCCACTTAAGATGTGAAATGTGTATGCCGCTTCCACACTTATCGTATATATCTGTGCTACAATTAGGCTCAGTTATTAACTTTCCTATTTCATATTTGAAATTTGTGTCATAATTTGATACATACTCATCATCCTGTTTATGCACCGCCTTATAAAATGTAGCTGTGGTGTTGTTGTGCTTAATATCATAGGAATCCATAAACTCTTCAATATTTTTAGGCGTACAAACTTTTCGAGCATTTCCTAATAGCTGAATGTTGCCTTTCCAAGTTTGTTTTACAACGACCTGAACATTTTCATACGCTATAATAGAACTATTTTCAAATGCTGTAACAGAGCTACTACCATATGCTTCAACAGAACTATTACCACTCACGATAATAGAACTATTACCCCATGCCACAACAGTACTGTTGTCATCCGCAAAAACGGAACTTTTCTCATACGCTATAATAGAACTATTTTCATACCCTGTAACAGAGCTACTACCATATGCTATAATAGAACTGTTATTCATTGCCGTAACATAACTGGTATCCCGAGCTTCAACATGACTGTTTTCACACGCTATAACACGACTATTCTCATATGCTATAATAGAACTTTCTCCTTTCGCTATAACGCGGCTATTATTTATTACCATAACTTCACAAAGATATTTATTCTTTATAATGGCAGGTTTTTTACCAGTTCCAAAATTAATAAAAATTCCTACATTTGTATCAAGCGGAATTTTGTCAAGCTCTTTTTGTGATTTTACCATAATACTCATTTTTTTACCTCTTTCTTTTAAAACAATACATTACATTTTAGACAGTAAAGTAAATAATTATTCATTATTCACCATTATCACCTTTCTTTGCTAAAAGTTTAGTTCTGCGGCGGCAACTTCTTGTTAGATATCTCTTAGCCCAACGCTTCCATTCAGTTGAAAGACAAATCCATTTCTTCGCAGCTAAATCACTCTTTATCCACTGTTCCTTTGAGTTAGTGGTCTTTTTGTAATCACCCTTTTTCATTGGATAAATTTGCCACCTGTCTTTCTATATCCCTTAAAAAGATTTCATTTTCTTTTATTTTAGATTGTGCTTCAAGATGGGTATTCTCTTCAAAATCAAGATTAGATATCACTCTTTTAAATTCTTCGGCTTTATATTTATAAGTAGCATTTATACTTCTATCAAACTCTTTTTTGAGTTTATTCTTTAAAAAATTTTCAATCTCATATAAGTCATCTATATACTTATTTATTTCTTTTAATAAATGATTTTTAAAATCAATATAATTAGTATCCCATTTTTCTATATCGGAAGAAAAATGTGCTAATTTATCTTGTAATTTAAGATTTTCTGTAAGACTTTTTTTACATATTTTTCTATCATTAAGAAATTCTCTTCTTCTTTTTTTAAAAAAGAAAGAAAGTGGCTGTGAGAACATTTCATCAACTGCCGCTCTTTTGTCATTAATTCTATATTCCCAAAATATAGATTCTTCTTTAAGAAAATCTTGATAAGAAATATTAAAAGGAATATCTGCTTTTATATAAGCGGATTTTAATATAAAATCTTTTGTAGAATTAATTTCCCCTTTTTTAATTGCCGAAATAATCTTACTATCCATATTTCCTCCTTTTTTAATTGTTTATAAGCATTATAAATAAAATTTTTCTCAAAATCAAAAATTCTATTCTCCCCACTCATTCTTCGTAACAGTATTATCCCAATGTAAAGTATAAGATGTTTTAATATCTTCAAAAACTAAAGTTAAAGTATATCCATCATCTTGTATAATTAACCTTACATTATCCTTTCTAAAAACGGTAGAAAATAGTCCATCAAAAACCATATTTTCCTTTTTATTAAGTATTCTAACCCATTCTTCAAAATCTTTTTTTGTCATATTAGCTCTCCTTTTTTATAATAAAATTATAAAGAAAATTTTTAAAAAAGTCAAAAAAAAGATAGCACCTCACGATGCTATCTTTAAGTTAAAAATTAAGATACTTACTATTTAAAAAAATAATACCATTAGATTTTGATATACTATGCAAGAGCTTTTTTAGCGTTGGCAATTTTCTTATCCTTAGCCCTGATACCATCATTGATAAGATGATAAATGGCATTAATTGTCTTTTCTTTAACAATGCCATCAACTGTAACATTGCCTGCTCTCTGCGCCTCTTTGACTGCCTTTAAAGTGCCATCTCCGAAGCCATCCGAGTTGTCAACCTTTGTCTTAATAATACCCATATTATATAAAGTAATCAGTTGCTTTTTAAAAGCAAGTATAGCCGTGTTATGTAAACCGTATTTAATCATTTCTTCTTCCTCCTTATTTGTTGTGCTTGAACCCGATGAAACATAATCAGGTCTACACGCATAGCTGATGCAGTTAGCCCATCTTTTCTGTCTAAGTACAGAGCCGTTGCCACCACCAGTATTACCTTCAATTGTAGTATAAGAACCATCTGAATTAACTCTTTCAATAATACCTACATGGTCAACAGCATATGCTCCGGGAACAATTGTGCTTGCTTCATTGCTCCAGTGAAACAATACAACATCACCAGCTCTATAACCTCTACGAACAATTTTACCTTTATTATAGAAAGTCTGAGCAAGAACACCACAGCCGGCAGTTTTACAAAATAGCATATCATCTGCACCCGCCTGTTTGAATACCCACCAAACAAATGCAGCACACCAGTCATAGCAATCGCCAGATACTTCCGCTCCATAAAATGCTGTGTTATATTTACAGCGTTTTACATTTGTGGCTCTTGTGCCAACTTCAGCACGAGCAATTTTTAAAATTTTATCTACTGTTGTTTTTGCCATAATTATTCCTCACTTTCCGTAAATGATTTTTTCAAATCAATACCTTTCATTTTTTGCATTACAAGATTTGCAATCTCATCCTTATCCTCTTCAGTTAAATTATATGGCTGTTGTTCTACCTTTTTAATAGCCTCTAACAGCATACTGAATTTTTCACTAGCCTTTATTTCATGTCCATCAGTTGCTGGCTCAACTACTAAATTAATACCACCAACTTTTAAGACATTTTCTCCATTTAGTATATTTAAATTACCTTTAGCAATTCCACATATATTACTCATAGAAGCAACTATACCAAATTCTACTATACCGAATTTTGCGTCTAAAATTTCACCATTAACTATTTCTTCAGAATTATCTGGAAGGGTTATGGTATAAGTTAAAGTAGAATTTGACAAATCAATTGCTCCATTTTCGTCTATAATTTGAAGTCGAGGATACTTAATCCCACCTTCTCCTTGGATTATTGTATAAAATAATTCATTATCCTTCCATGGGGATACTTTATAAATTTTATTGTAAATTTTCATATTTATCACTCTTTAGAATTAAATTATATTCTTGTTGAGAAATTAAATTTTTATCAACGGCTTTAATTAAGCTTTCTTTACTAAGTAGACCAAAAATATACCATCTTTGTATTTTTTCAAACATTTATATTTTCTCCTTTTAAATCTTTCAATTTACTGTCATTCCATTTAGTTATTTAAATTTCCCTGCACCCATGCCTTAATTTTTTCAGGAACATCGTCAGCTGTATTAAAGTCCTCTTTAGTTAATTTTCGTTTTGCATAAGGTACATTAAACATCTTAATTCTGCATCCCCATATTGATAATAACCCTCTGGGGCAGGGTGTACATCATCTGTAACCATCTCAACTTTATTTGTGGCATAAATATTAGGTTTCGTTTCATTCTTTCTCATATTATTGTAGCTATCAAACTGTGATGCAGTATGAATAAAATGTACAAAAGAAAATTCATCCTCGAATGACTTGTACAAATCATTTAGTTCCCACACAAATTTATTTCGTGCTTCATAAGGTAAATTTGGATGCATATTTCTTTCCTGTGTGGTAGAAACATGATAACCAACTAAAAGGACATGGCAGTTTGGATATTGCTCGTGCAATCTTGTTATGAATTTTCTCGCTTTTCGTTCAATCGCACTAATACCCTCTGTTTCATAATCCTTCCATGTAGTAGTCCTCATGTCGTAATCATTCCAGCCAATAAGGGCAACTGCATAATTAATAGTTTCCCCATTTCCATATTTTTGCATAAAATAATTAAAATCAATGTCGTTGGTATTTGGATTCCACAGATGATTATTTCCGAGGTTACTTGGCAATAGTGACGGATTTTTTGTATAATTATCCCAACTATATCCTCCTGTGGCAGTAAAACGATTTTCTTCGTCATCCAAGTTTGTATTAACTCCAACCAATTTAGTATTTGTTAATCCATATTCATGTAATTTATCTTTTACATGTTTTGAAATATATCCCATAGCAGTAAGAGAATCGCCAAAAAAGCATATATTGCGTTTTTTGTTAGCTATTTTAGTTTTATCTGACATATAAATATTGATATATTGATAATTTAACGATTTCATATCTAAATCATAAAGTCTTAAGCAAGGTGCAGAGGTAAAAGGTTCGTAATTGCCTAACTTATCTCCACTTATGGAAGTTGGCACTTTAAATACCAATTTTGATACATAATCGCTTGTATGACCTGGATTATTATTTAACGAAATAAGATAATCGCCCTCAGGTTTTGAATAATTACCATATTTTTTTCTAATCATTCCGTGTCTAAATAACTCCAATGGCTCGCCTTTGATTAAATAGTAATTTTTTCCGACATCAATTTTTGCATCATCAACGATTTGCTGTCTTGTAATATTAATCCATGTATAGATACTTGGAATAACATTCAAATAGATTTTCATTTCAGGTAGAACGTCAAGTCTATACTGTAAACGCACTAAATTGGCATTTGGATAGTTTGAAAGCATAACGGTCATGCGTTCTGAATCAACATTTGCAATCACTTGCCTGTTGAGATATGCCTTATTTTTGTCATACAAAAACATAACGGCATTGCCTGATGGAGATTTACCATTAAAAATAAATTCAACACTTTCAACAAGCAAATTTCCTTCTGAATCTTTAATAGGAATAAAATCGCTAATCATAACATTCTTGGATGAAGCAAACTCATAGCCCGTATTTCCGTTAATTTGATAATTCTTAATTAACGGAAAAATAGCTTCTGCATCAATTTTCTTTTTTGTATTTAACAAAAAAGAAGGCTTTGTAAATGACGCTAATTTATTCAGTTCCTTAGTAATTGTTCCTGACTTAATTCCAGATACAGCACATAAATTAGCAATGCTAATCGGGAATTTAGTTCCGTCTGTTTTGTGAAGCATAAAGCGATAATATGGACTATCAGGAATAATTACAACTTCTTTTGTTGCACCATTTGCTACAATGCCTGTATAGTTTTTGTCCGCATCATACTTATAAATATATACTTTACAGCCGTTTTGAGGTGTAATGTATATAGGTTCATTTCCAAGAATAGAAACAGGTATGAAATCCGTAATAGCATTGTTTTTAGACTTGCCTACATTTCCAGTTGCACTATCAATAACACCTTCCATCCACTCTAATTCTAAAACCTCGAATCCAGCAGATTTAACTGTCGAATTTAAAATTTGTGGTATATCTCCTATATCATCCTTTAACTTACTAAACTGATGTGTTACATCGTCAGCAAGCTTTTCCATCGTAACCGCCTTGCTTGCAATATTTTCAGTTGTTATAGAGCCTGCAATAAGTTTATCCTGCTTGCTATCAATCTTCTTCGATAACTCTGACCAAATAGTTGGCGTAGGTTCTAAAGGTTCATTTCCATTCCTATACCCAGAATTTTCAAAAGCAAAAGTAACCGATGTGGCTGTATGGAGGTCACCACATACTGCAGAAACCTCCACTTTATTACCATATTGTAAAACTTCCCAAGGGACTTTACACATATTATCATCATCTAAAGTAACCGAAAAAGGAACTTTTTCTTCAGAAATGAAAATAGCAATAATGGGTTTAACCCAATCATCAGATTCTAGTTCAAAAGAAGCATATAGATAGTCTTTTGAATTACTGGCAATAATAGGACAATCTATCAAACTAATTTTTTGTTTATTTAAGCTAAATTTAATTACTTCCATTTTCTCACCTCTTAACTAAATTCATTTATTTTTCCTTCGGTCTTTTCAACCAACTTATAAGAAAAATCCTTAATTACAAAAGAACAATTTTCATTTGTTGTTAATGGGACAAAGCCAATTAATGGTTGTATTCTATATAGCTTTAAATCTGGAGCAGACTTACCAAAATCCACTACAAACTTTCTTGTTTCAAATTCCGTTCCTAAAATTGTAGTAGATTTAATTCCTTCTAGAGTCATTTCTTGGGGCCAGCTATAATCACCACTGGTTTTACTATATAAACAGCCCAAGAACATTCCCCATTTCTTAAACTGCTCACTCTTTGCTGTTAATTGTAGATATAGGACTAAATTACTTTTTTCTTTAAAATGTTCTATATCATCTGAAATTGTTGCTACTAATCTATAGGGGAACTTTTTATATTGTAACTTATCAACTGTATCTCCACCAGAGAATAAATCATCAATAGTTGCTACACTAGCAGTACAATTAGTTAAATTAATTTTTAACCCTTCGGCAGTAGTTTCTTTTGAAACAGTGACCGCTCCGGCAACAGGTAAATTATCTTTTAAATTACCACAAGTCTTCATAGAATTATCAATTAAATTACTTCCATTAACAAAAATCTGATTAAATGGATTAAATGTATCATATTTTATAATCGAATATTCATTATTATCAGTTGATGCCATTATAGCTCCATAATAGCTGCCTCTATAATCCCTTTGTACTAAAAGGTCAGCTTTATTGCCTATAGCATAAATGTCTTCAATTTTAACTGACGCATCTTCTACACAATTCCAATCACTACTACTATGAGATGGCATTAAAGTTCCCTGTATATAGTTATTTTTTCCACCTAAAATCATACCATAAGATTTTGAAGTAGTATTATTATATTTATTACCAAAAGATTGAAGTCCTGTTATTACATTGCCAATGCAAGTTGAAGATAAAATAGAGAGACCGCTTCCGCCATTTTGTTGGGTTTCTATATTATTAAACACACCCACATTAGTTTTATTGTCTAAGCTTAGACCATCACCTTTATTACTCCAAGTTTTTAATCCATTAACTAAAATTCCTCCAGTATTGGTTAAAAAACCTGCTAAATCGTTTTGACTTGTTTGAATATTACTAAAAGAGCAACCATAGCCCCAATAATTAATTCCATTGCCGCCATTCATACGAGAAGAAAAATTACTAATTTTTTCATCATAGCCACCTTTAATATAAAGACCATCAGATGACATTGTTCTTATATCTACATTTTCAATAATACTATTATTACTACTAATTAAGGAAATTCCACGATACTTATAGTTATTAGTCTTAACTCCACTAATCATTAAATCTTTAATAGTAACAAAATTAGCAAAATTATCTCCCGTTGCAGGTTTTACATCAATACAAGCACTTTCTACATCTGGACTGCCGCCACTGGCTAAAATTTTGGTATTGTTAATACCGTCACCATAAATAATACAAGAATCGGTAACAGGAATTGAAGTTACAGTATAAGTACCAGAAGGAAGATAAGCTTTTCCACAGCTTTTAATTGCTCTTAATATAGAATTGGTATCATCTACATCATTAATAGATTTATAACATCTGACATTACCTTCTTCTAAAATTGGCTTCCAATAAGGTTCAAATTTAGGAATATCTCCAATTTGGGTTATTTTTTGAAACAAAATTGAAAAATCAAAAGATAAATCATACTCGCTACCTGCGGCGACTTGTAATTTTAATTCAATTGGTCTAGTGGATGTAGTATCTATATTAGCTAATCTATTAGCACCAGATTGTGGAACTTGAATGATTTGATAAGTAATTGGGTTAGTAGAAGTACTGTAGTATCCCCATAGATAGATATTAATTGGTGTGGGTATCTTATTGTTAATAATATTTTGACAAACTGCTGTATAATCTGCACCTTCTTCAAAAACTTTTATTCCCTCACTAATCGGCAGATAAAAAGTAGTTTGTTTTGAAGGTGTTCCTTTTAAAGAAATGCTGTTATTATTAACTTGTAAAGTTATATCATTTACTGTTTGTTTTAAATCTTCTAATCTTACTGAGTTATTTGTATTCTTAAAATTATTATAAAATTCTACATTTCTTTCAAGTTTAAATAATCTTTCTTCAATATTATTTTTTAAAACTTTAGTTTTATCAACAAAAACAATTTTACAACTAGTATCTATAGTCGCATTAGCAACCAATTTAAAGCGTAAATATGCCGCCATACCAGTTAGATTACTAATAACTGCGGTCTTAGGGTCTTTATTTAAAGCCAATTCCAAAGAAGATGATATAGTTCCTTTTTTATTATTGACTAAAGAAACGGTAACCTTATCGGTAATAATTGGCATATCAGAAATTACATAATTAAAAGTTTTAGAAGCTAAATCTATTACTTCAATTGGTACAAAGACAGAAGTTGTTGAGGTTGCCGCTGTATCGCATTGAATATGAAAGGTATCGTTTTCTATTGTTACAGAAAAATTTGGATTAGTAGCACTAAAATATTTACCTTCTACATATCTTAAATCATTACTTTTTTCTTCCAAAACTAAAGATTCTATAGCTTTAGGTTCTCCAAAATCAACTTCGTTAAAACTATAAGTACTAAAAAGCTTATTATAATCATCACTTAAATTATTTGTATAAATAAACTTATTAGGAATTAGAGCATTTTTTCCAACTCCTAAATTAACAGTATTACCACTGTTATTTAAGGTGAAATAAGAATTATTACTATTTTGGACCTCTTCTTCAGAAGTTCCATAATTATAATTTATATCTTTAAGCTCTAATTTTCCTACCTTTGTAATCATTGTAGGGTCAAGGATAACAGCTGAACCCGCTCTAAAATGTCCAATTTGAATATTCTTAAAAGAAATATCTTGATATTCATAAGTCATATTATTAGCGTAACCAGACCTTAAAGGACTAGTAACATTATTAATTGTACAATTTTCTATAATAACACTACAAGGTTCATCTGTATAATAGCTATCGTTTGAAGATAATCTCTGATTTAAAACTATTCCATTCCCAATGTAACTTCCATATGTAGAAGTCTCTGTTTTATCTAAACCAGATAATTTACAATTATCAATATAATTAACTCCATTATCCCAATCTAAAGTCACACAAGATGTCCTTTTATTTTTTATGTTGGAGTCTTTAAGTGTCATATCGCCATATTGGGCTTCGATTGCCGAACCCCAACCATCAATATCAAGTTGGCATCCTACAATAGTAGTATTTCGTGTTGAGTTCTTAATTGCTCGCTTCGCACAATTACTTATAATACAATTAGAAATAATAGTATAAGTTCTTCCATCAAAATTGCCGGTAGTAAGAGGCTTCTGCATTAAATATATTCCATCCCCATCTGGTTTTGTATCTCCAGAATTAGTACCATTAATGTCTGTAATTATATTTCCTTCAATAATACCATATTTACTTGCTTCTGTACCACTACTAGATGTGCCAATACCTATAGAATGGATATAATTATCAGTTCCAATAGTACCTGCCGTTACACCTATAATCTGACAATTTCTTACAGAAAAATAAGAACAATCTCGTATAAACATAATGCCAGCGGCGAGTTTTGAAGAAACATTACCCATATTTTCAACTCTAGATTTTTCAACACTGACATTTTTACAATTAATAAAACTTAATCCTTGAGAAACCTTATGTTTTCCATCAAAAATACCGCCTATAATTTTTAAATTATCACAATTTGTAAATTTAAAAAAAGTGGGTTGAACTGTAGTTCCTGTAGAATCAGTTGAATCAGTAGAACTATTATAATATATAAATTTTGTGTTATTAAAAATAATAGTTAAATCATCTACATTTGTTAAAGTTAATCCATTACACTTATATGTTCCCGGTGGAAAATAAATAGTTTTTCCAGTTAGATTCTGCTCTAGAGATTTTATTGAAGCTAAACTTGTAGCCTTTCCCGTCTTGTCTATATTTAAAGTGTTTATATTATATGGAGTTACAATGTTACCATCAATATCAGATTTAACAGAATTAATTTGAGTATTAACTGTTTCAGCGTCTGCTTTTCCAATAATACTTGCAGCTAATTCATCAATTCTTTCAAGTATATCATCCTTTACTTCAGGAGGAACAACAGTTTCGCCATCAATAGTTTCTCCAAATTTTATAATAGAAATCGGACTTTTTGCCACTAAAACATCGTTCGAAGAGTTAATAAATAATTGCATTTTTGAGGTTTTTAATCCAGTATATTCCTTTGTAATAAGAAACCCTACTCTTGAATTTATCTTGTCTAAAGAACCATTAATACGATATGGTCCATTTTTATCATCAGTTAATCTTAAAGAATAACTGTAAGTTTCGTTACACCAGAGCGAAGGTAGAGTATAAAAAATTTGCGTGGCATTATTTTCTCCACTATATCCAATAATGCGAGGACCAAAATACTCTTTATTTACATCTAAAATAATTGCTCTTGCCATTTTTACCTCCTTTTTTTTATATAAAAATCTCCTCTTTCTATAAGTAAAAAGAGGAGATTTAGACTTTAATCATTTGATTTTGTTTTGAGGCTTTCTTTTCTTATAACCTTTATTATATAATCAGCTCGACTATTTAATAATTTTAAAAATTGATAAGTCAAATCATTCCTTTCAAATAAGGGATAAACATATAATGTTCCTTTTCCAATAAGTTCTGCCCCGAATAATTCTCGACACATTATTAAATATTGAGCATAAGACAATTCCATGAGGCGGGCGGGTAATATATTATAACTACCAGTAGTTCCCTTTAAATGGAGAGCTTCGTAATTTGGGGAAATCATAAATTTATTTTCTCGATTTGGAACACTTTCAAAATTAAAATATTTCATATTAAAATCTCCTTCCAAAGCTCTTTAATTTCATCTTTTTCCTTTTCTGACAAAACACAAATATCCCCATAATTGTCAATACCAACAAAATTAAGACCTGTAAATTCTGGTAAATCTTCTTTGTGAAATTCGGTCTTTTTTATTTCTTTAACTTTCTTATAATCCTTTATAATATATTTTTTAACCGTTGTTGGTGAAGGACTTCCGCCAAGAGCTCGACTTACACCAGCATAAGTGCCAATTTCTAAGTAAAGGTCGTTGATTTTTGTGATTAATTCCTGAGTGACTACAGTTCTCGCCATTAAACTTTCACCCTTTCATTTTATTTTTATTTTTATTATTTTTTTATTACAAATATATTATAAAGAAAATTTTTTACAAGTTCAAATTTTTAGATTTAAAAAAAAAGAAATAAAATTTTAATTATTATTATAAATTTATATAATAAAAAAGAAAAGAAATAAATTTCTTTTCTTTTCCACCATTTTCTTTTCTTCAAATATTCATCTTTTTTTGAATATTCGTCTTTTTTAAAAATTCTTTTTTTCCTTTTATATTTATGCGTGCGTGTGTAAATATAAAAATTTTTTCTAAAAGTCAAATTATTTCTTAATCAATTCAATTATTTCAGATACAACTGAACTTCCTGCCATTAAGGTTAATCCAGTGATAAATTGACCCATTAAAGTAACTTCAGACCATAAACCTAAACCAACAATTAAGTCTAAACCAAAGCTAAATACTAAAGCAAAGCCAAAGACAGCCGCAAGAGCTATTGTAATATATTTACCATATTTTACTTCACTCCAAAGTGGTTTGATTCTGTCAATTAAATACCACATAATTACACTTAAAGCTGTAATTAAACCTATCATATCCATTCATATCATCTCCTTATTTTCTTATTTATAAGTAAATTTTTAAAAAGGTTTATAAAATAATTTGATTTTTTTTGAAAAATTTCATATAATTATTTATATAAAAATAGAAAGGAGAATTAATATATGAAGAAAAAGAACGATATCTCAACTGAACCAATTTGTTTATTAGATTCTGACTTGGATTTAATGGATAATATAATTGCAGACTTCTTGACCTCATTGTATCATTTACATTATCAAAACCAAAAAATTTTTCCAAAGAAAGATTTTTACTTTTTATTAGATGAAAAACGATACGAAGAAAAGCTACTGATTTATTTACTTCCATTAATACAAGATGTCGGAGCTTTTCCCAAAATACAAATCTATACTAATTTTAAAACTTTATTAAACTTAAAATTTAAGTACAAGAAAAATTTAGGAAAAATACATATTAGAAATTGTCCTTCAAAGATTCGCCATAACTGCGAAGAGATTAACCAATACTGGAACTTTTCAATTTCTAAATTTTCAGATAAACTAAAAGAGAAAGTAGAAACAACTCATTTTGAAAATTTAGTAATAGAAAATAAAGTTAGTGAAGTATCCAAATACATTATTAAAGCATATTACACTTTTGGAAAGGAGTAAAGAAATGACTTTTACAATTTATACTGACGGCAGCTGCAAAGGTAATGGCAAATCAAATAATGCCGGCGGCTATGCTTTTATCATCCTATATGATGATGAATTTGACCCTAATAAACAGCACATCAAGGTTGAATACAGTCGAGGAGTAAAAAATACCACCAACAATAGAATGGAATTATCAGCTATTATCGAGGCTTTTAAATGTCTATATTTTTATTCTACTTCTTCTTGTCCTGTTGAGCTATATACTGATAGTGCTTATTTTCATAATTGTTACACTCAAAAATGGTGGAAAAATTGGGTGAAGAATGGCTGGAAAAATTCTAAAAAAGAACCTGTAAAAAATCGAGACCTTTGGGAAAAACTTATTCCTTATATGGATAACTCATTAATTACTTTCAAAAAAGTAAAGGGTCATAATGGTGATTATTGGAATGAAAAGGTTGACTCAATGGCACAGGACGCTGCAGACACTGTAAAATTGGAGGAATAATATGACTACTTGTATTAATACACAAACTTCTGAACAAAAAGAGAGAATCCTTCCTAAAATTAAAATAGGACTTGCTAAACCGCCTACATTTATAATTGTTAATGGCTATCCTCGTTCAGGAAAGGATAGCTTTATAAAATTTTGTAATGACTGTTTGAATGAATGGGGGTTTGCAACCGAAAGTTGTAGCTCTATAGATATTGTTAAAAAGATTGCTATTCAACTTTTTGATTGGGACGGTAAAAAAACCCCTAAAAGTAGAAAATTTTTAAGCGATTTAAAGGATATCTTAACCAGAGCAGGTGATATTCCTTTAAGATATATCATATATCAATTTATTAAATTTTATAAGATTAAAAGTATTGGCAACTTAGATGAGAAATTTTTCTTTGTTCAAATGAGAGAGCCAAAAGAAATAGAAAAAACAGTTAATTATTTTACCAGAGAAGGAATAAAAGTTATTACAGTTTTTGTAAATAGGGGCTATGAAAAGAATAAAAAATATTCCAATCACGCTGATGCCGAAGTGGAAAATTATTTTTATAATTTTTATATAGAAAACCAATCTTCTCTTAAAGATTTGGAAAGATTGGCTTGGCAATTTTGTAGAGAGGTTTTAGTTCCGTAAGAAAGGAGAAAGCAAATGATAGATTATAAAGAACTTGAAGCAGAAAAATATTGGTCTTTTCCAAAAGCTTATAAAGGTGATAAGAAATTGGAAACAAAAAATATGATTATGTCAGGAGATTATTTAGGTGCTAGGAAAATGGACGGAGCTTATTACCGTTTCGTAAAAGATAATGAAGGTAATATGGTCTTACAGGGTCGCTGCCGCAGTGTAACTGGTTCCTTCTTAAATAAGATTGATTTAGTCCCCCATCTAATGCCCTTTTTTGAGGAACTTCCAAATAATACCTGTCTATTAGGAGAAATTTATTTTCCTAATAAAGAAGGCAGTAATGAAGTAACCAAAATAATGGGTTGTAAAAAAGATAAGGCTATAGCCAGACAAACAGAAAACAAATTGCATTATTATATCTTTGATGTTTGGGAATATAATGGAGAAGATTTTCTATCTAAAACTGCCGAAAAGCGTTTTGGTCAAGTCGCTCTATTAGCTTTTAAAATTTCAGATTGTCGTTTTTCTTATGTAGAAACAGCAAAATATTACGATGGAGAAGATTTGTGGGAACAGTTACAGATTATTCTTTCTAACGGCGGCGAAGGTATTGTAATGACAAAAAGAGATAGTATTGCCGCACCGGGTAAAAGAACTGCTCGAAAGACTTTAAAAGTTAAGAAAGAAATTTCTAATACAATCGACTGCATTTTTACTGGTGCAATTACTCCTCCAAATAAACATTATGAAGGAAAGGAAATTGAAAACTGGCAATATTGGGAAAATATGGTTACTAAAGAAAAAGTTCTTGGTAAACATTATATCGACTACTACGAAGGAAAGCCAATAACTCCAGTTACAAAACCATATTTTTATGACTGGGCGGGCAGTCTAGAAATTGGATTAGTTAAAGGTAATAAAGTAATTCCAATTGGATATATTAGTGGTTTGACTGATGAAATAAAAGCTAATTATGAAAAATATAAAGGAAAAGTAATTGAAATTAGTTGTATGGAAATTCACAGTACAGAAAACCACGGCTTAAGACACGCAAAATTTATTCGTTTTAGACCAGATAAAACTCCCAGAGATTGCGAATGGAGCCAGTTAGAGGAGGTAAATTAATGAGTTATAAAATGAGTAGTTTTGAACTAAAGGTTGCCCGAATACTAACTAAAAATAACATTAATTTTATTAGAGAGAAGACCTTTTATGACCTTAAAAAAGGTCTTCTTCGTTTTGATTTTTTTCTACCAAAAGAAAGAATTTTAATAGAATGTGATGGTGAGCAACATTTTACTCAAGTTAAATTCTTTCAAAGAAAAAGAAAAGATTTTACTCAAGCTCAAGAAAGAGACAGAATTAAAAATGCTTATTGCTTAGCTCATCAAATTCCTTTATTCCGTATTCCTTACTATGATGAATCAAAAATTAAAAATTTGTCTGATTTATTTCAACCAAAATATAAAGTAACTTCTAAATTTCATAATGATTATATTAACCCACATAAGCAGTGAACTAAAACAGTAGACATCTTGCCTCTACTTTTTACTTATAAAGGAGTAAGGCACGGGAGATGTTTATAATGCTAACCATCCAAATGATTTGTGATACTATTATTTTAGCCGGTGCAGTTGTTGTAGCAATAGTTAATATAGTAAAATTTTTTGCTAAGCCGACTTCCGTTTTTAAAAGAAAAGCAGAAGAAGAATTTCAAAGAAAAATTAAAAAAGCTTTAGAAGCCTATATCCCTCCCTATTTAAACAAGAGGGATAAAGAAAATAAAGAACAACAATTACAAGAGCAACAAAAAATTTTTTCTAAAATGAAAACAGAAATGACTGATGAAATAAAAGCTGAATTAAAAGAGATTAAAACTTTAAATGAAAAACAAAATCAAGATATTATACTGGTTAAAAAACAGGCTGTTGATATGCTCCGACAAAAAATTGAGGCTATTTATTATAAATATAGAGCTGAAAAAATTTTACCACAATTTCAATTAGAAAATTTACAAGAGCTTTTTAAAGATTATAAAAAAGGTGGCGGCAACCACCACATAGATAAGCTATATAACCGAATGTTAAAGTGGCAAATTAGCGATGAATTACCTGAATACGATAAAGAGTAAGAAATTTGACTTCTTACTCTTTTTTTTATATAATTATTTATATAAAGAAAGAAAGAAAGGTGATATAATGTCTATTGTTTTAGATGAAACTCAAAAAGAAATTGTAGAAACAACATCTGATAGAGTTTTAGTAGTTGCGGGCAGTGGCTCTGGAAAAACCAGAGTTGTAACCGAAAGAATTAAATTTTTATTAGATAATAATGTTAACCCAAAAGGAATCGTAGCAATTACTTTTACCAATGCGGCGGCTGAAGAAATGAGAGAGCGATTGGGCGAAAAAGCTAAAGATGCCTATATTGGTACTATTCATTCCTATGCCAATAAACTATTGATAAAAAATGGTATCAGTACAGCAAAAGCAATAAAGGAAGAAGATTTTGACGGATTTTTTGAACTTATTGAAGATAATCCTCAAGTGCTTGAACCTGTTGAATATCTATTTGTTGATGAATTTCAAGATATAAATACTGCTCAATATATTTTCCTTATGGATATGATTAATGCAGATAATTTTTTCGCTGTTGGTGATGATTACCAAAGTATTTATCAGTGGAGAGGTTCTAAGCCAAAATATTTCTTTAATTTAGCTAAAGACCCTAATTGTACTGTATATTTTATGAGTAATAATTATAGAACTGGATATAATATTGTTGATTTTGCTTTAGGCTTTCTGGAACCAGTTAAAAATAAAATTCCAAAAAATGTTAAATGCCTGAACCCAAATCACGGGAAAGTCATCGAAAGAAAATCCTTAGATTTGAATTATTTATATCTAGCAATTCAAAAAGATAAAGAATATGGAAAGTGGTTTATTATAACCAGAGCAAATTCTCAAATTGACGAAGTAATGCGTTTTTTGAATAGAAATAAAATACCTTGTGATACTTTTAAAAAGGGAGATTTATCAAGTGAACAGTTGCAAAGAAAGCTAAAAGAAAATACTGTAAAGGTCTTAACCGCTCACTCCGCAAAAGGTTTAGAAAATGATTATGTTGCGGTTATGGGAATTTCTCCTTATTCAGATGCAGAGCGAAGATTAGCCTATGTAGCAGCCACCAGAGCAAAAACTCTTCTAATTTGGCATTATTCTATAAAGGGAAAGAGAAGAAAATATATGAATAATTGGGAATAAAGGAAAGGTGAAATATAGTGAATATAAAAGATTATGGAATTAATGAAATAGAAACCTTGTCCTTTAAGGACGGAGTTAGACAAAGAATCGCAATGTATTTGGGTTCAGCAGATATGCAAGGTGTTTATAATGCTATTCAAGAAATTATTTCTAATAGTATTGATGAGTATTATATGGGCTTTGGTAACAAAATAAATATTAGTCTTGGTCCAGACAATATGATTGTTATTACAGATGAAGGTAGAGGAATTCCCTTTGGAATCAAAGAAGACGGTTCTAATGTCCTTGTTGATATTTTTTCTCGGCCTCATACTGGTGGTAAATTTAATGATAAAGTTTATAATAGCGTAGCAGGACTAAATGGTATCGGTGCGAAAGCAACTTGTCTTTCTTCATTAAAATTTAATGTAAGTGTTGTTAGGGACGGTCGTCATGCGACAGCTAGTTGGGAAAAAGGAAATCTTATTGACTATAAAGAAGAAGACTGGACAGATAAGCAACAACACGGTACTTCTATTCAATTTTCCCCAGACCCAGAAGTTTATAATCTTGAGCCAATTAAGATTGATTTTAATGTCTTATGTGAAAAATGTAAAAATCTTTCTTACTTAACAAAAGGACTTACTTTTGAATTAGAAGATGGAGATAAGAAAGTAATTTATTGTGCAAAAAGAGGACTACTTGATTTAATTAAAGATAATGTTAAAAACCCCATTAATAAAACTCCTGTTTATTTTGAAATGGAAGAAGGAGAAAATAAAGTAGAAATAGCATTACAGTGGACCAAAGATAAAGAAAAAAACTTCACCTTTACCAATGGATTGGAAAATATTGAAGGTGGGACTTCTTTAACAGGAATGAAAACTGCTATTACAACCTTTATGAAGAAACAATTTAAAGGTGAATTTAACGGTGATGTGGCTCGAACTGGTCTTGTATATGCCGTTTCTTGTAAAACTCCCAATCCAAGTTTTGCGAATCAAACGAAAACTAAAATTAATAATCCAGAGTTGAGAGGATTAACTCAAAGGGCTACAAATCAAGCCTTATTTGATTTCTCGGTTCGTAGACAGGAAGAATTTGATAAAGTAATTGACTTTCTTGTAAAGGAAAGAAAAGCAGAAATGGCGGCGGAAAGAGCGAGAAAAAAGTTTCTTGAGGCTGGTAAAGATGTAGAAAAAAATCAGAAAAGAAAAGTATTCGCTTCTGATAAGTTAAAAGACGCTGAATTTTTGGGACAAAATTCAATTTTAACAATTGTAGAAGGAAATTCAGCTATGGGTGGTTTATCGAGAGCCAGAGATTATACTAAGTATGGTCTTTTTGCAATAAGAGGTAAACTTCTTAATTGCTTATCTAACCCAGAAGAAAAAATCTTTCAAAACGAAGAAATTAAAATTCTTCTGAGTGCATTAAATATAGTGCCGGGAAAGTATGATAGTAAAAAATTGAGGTATGGAAAATTAGCTATCTGTACCGATGCTGACTCAGACGGCTATCATATCGGTCTGTTAATAATGGCGGCAATGCTCTATCTTGCTCCAGATTTTATAAAAGAGGGAAGACTGTATTGGCTAAGAGCGCCATTGTATATAGTAAAAAATAAAGGAAAAGAAAGTTATTATTATACCGATGAAGAGTTTAATAAAGTAAGAAACACAATCAAAGGTGAAATAACTAGAAATAAAGGTCTTGGTGAAATGGATGCCGAATCAGCTAAGAAATCTATGTTTGAAGAAGAGCATCAAAGATTAGACCAGATTACCTATGATGATGAAGCCATTCAACTTCTTCAAGAATTAATGGGTAGTGATGTCGAACCAAGAAGAAAATTTATTTTTAACAATATAGACTTTTCCACAATTAGAGAATAAAAAATATCAAGAGAAGAAAATTTGTTTTTTCTTCTCTTTTTGTATATAATATTAATATAATAAAAAAAGAAAGGAGAAATAGAATGGCTGACTTTAAAAAAATTATTGAAGAAAGTTTTATTCAATATAGCGGTGCAGTATTACAATCTCGTGCTTTAATTGATGTTAGAGATTGTATTAAACCTTCTACAAGACAAATTTTATATGCGTTATATACTGATAAATTTACTAGTAATAAACCTTTTAAGAAAACCTTGAAGGCGGTAGGTTCACTTTCTCGTTTTTATATTCACGGTGATGCCTCAGCTGTAGGAGTATTAATGCGTTCGGGACAAAACTTTTCAATGAGATATCCTTTAATTTCTGTTAAAGGTAATGTTGGTACTTTAATGGAAAGTGGAAACTGGGCAAGCCAACGATACACGGAATCAAGGCTATCACCAGTATCTGAGCAGTTGTTTACTGATATTAATAAAGATACTATAGAAGATTGGCGAGATAATTACGATAACACCGAAAAATATCCTGCTGTTTTACCTTCAAAAGGATTTTATAACATAGTTAACGGTACTCTTGGAATTGGAATAGGAGCAGCATCGAGTATCCCTCCTTTTAATTTAACGGAGGTTAATACCGCTTTAATTAAATTACTGTGGAATCCAAATATCCCCTATGAAGAAATTTATTGTCCTCCAGACTTTCCAACGGGTGGAACAATCTTAAATGAGGATGAGGTAAAAGAATCTTTAAAAAAGGGTACAGGTTTTGCTTGTAAAATTAGGTCAAAAATTGAATATGACAAAAATGAAAAGATTCTAACTGTCAAAGAAATTCCTTATGGTGTTTATACCAATACTATTTCAAAAGAATTAGAAACTATTTTGAATAGTGAGGACAACCCCGGTATTGATAGATTTAATGATTTAACGGGTCTTACCCCTCTAATTAAAATTTATCTGACTAAAAAGGCTAATGTCCAAAAAGTATTAACTTATTTATATAAGAATACTTCATTACAATCTTTTTATGGAATTAATATGACTATGTTAAAAGATGGTCGTTTCCCGCAGGTTTTTGGTTGGAAAGAAGCGTTAACTGAATTTCTTAAACATCAAATCTCTGTTTATACTAAAGGTTTTGAATATGATTATAAAGTAATTTTAAATAAAATTCATATCATTGAGGGGCTTTTAAAAGCAATTTCTATTATTGATGAAGTCATTGCTTTAATTAAGTCTTCTTCAAGTTCTAAAGTTGCCTCTGAAAATTTACAGAGTCAATATGGGTTTTCTAGTGAACAGGCACAAGCTATTTTAAATATTAAATTAGCTCGATTAGCTCATTTAGAAGTTAATAAACTGGAAAAGGAAAGAGAAGATTTAAAAATAGAGTTTAATCGTATTAAAGATATTTTACAGAATCCAGATTTATTAAAAAAGGAAATTGAAAAAGACCTCCAACAAGTTATGAATAAATATGGAGATAGCAGAAGAACAGAACTGTTAAATGTAGAAAAAGAAAATGAAGAACCAGTTGATGTTAAATCTTTGATTATTAATTTAACAAACCAAAATTCTTTATTTGTTTCTGAAAACTCTTCACTTTATTCTCAGAAGCGTGGCGGCGTCGGTAATAAATTTAAGTTAAATAAGGGAGAGTATATTTTATCCACCATTTCGGCAGAAAATGTAGATAATCTATTGTTATTTAGTAATAAGGGTATGGTTTATAATACCAATTTAAATCAATTGCCTTTAGAAGAAAAAATTCCAATAGAATCAATTTGTTCAATTCCTTCTTCTGAAAAAATTAATTGTATTGTTAATCTAAATAAAAAGACTGAAAACAAGAATATAATTTTCTTTTCTAAGAAAGGGATGTTAAAAAAATCTTTACTTTCTGAGTACAATATGAAAAGAAAAAATGGGTTAAAGGCTTTAGAATTAAATAAGGATGATGAGCTATGTTCTACTTTAATTTTAAACGATGAAAAGGTTGGTCTTTTAACTTCTAATGGAAACTTCCTATATTTTTCTACAAAAACAGTAAATCCAGTTGGTAGAATAGCTAAAGGCGTGAAATCTATAAAATTAAATGACAATGATTTTGTAGTATCAGCAAAAATTATTCCTAATGCAACCGATTATTTAGTTAGCATTTCGAATAAAGGGTTGATTAAAAAGACTAATTTTTCCGAATTTAGTATTGGTTCAAGATATACTAAAGGAGTAAAAATTCAGAAAAACAAAGAAGAAGATAAAATGGCGGATTTTCTACCTATTTTTAAAGAAGATAAAAGCGTTATTATAACTTCTACAAAAGCACAAATTAAAATAGACACTTCTGAAATTTCTACTTTAGGTAAAGGAACTTATGGAAATAAATCTATAAAAATGCCATTAGAAGATAAAATTGTCAGTTTAACAAAATTTTAAAAATTTTGTAAAAATAAGTCGAACAAAATTTGAAAAAAAAAGAAAATTAAACTATAATATTTATAGAAAGTTAAGAAAGCTTTCCAATAAAAAAAATATTAAAAAAGGAGTTAAAAAATTATGAAGCTTACAGAAAAGTCAAATGAGGTATTTAATTATGTTAAGGAGAACGGCGGCAGAATTTCTATTCCAGAGATTGCTCAGGCAGTAGGTCGTTCAGAAAAGAGTGTAGGTGCTAATGTTACAGACCTTAAGAAGAAAGGTCTTGCTTTCAGAGAAAAGGTAGCAGCTGAAGTTGAGGGTGAAAAGGATATCACTTATGTAGTTCTCACAGATGAAGGTAAGGATTTTGTTCCCTCAGAGGACTAAGTCCAAACCTTATTAAGTAATTATTTAAAAGGAGAAAAGAGAAAGTCTTTTCTCTTTTTTAAATAAAATCCCATTTAAAATTAAAATTAAGAATATAATTAAAAGGAGTATTTATTAATGGAAAATAATAAGATGCGTGAATGTGAAAATGATGTTACAATTGAAGGGATTTTATCAGAAATTTCTATTTCAGAAACTTCCTATATGAAAGATAATCAGAAAGTTGAGGCTTTGGGTGGAGTTTTGAAGATTAGAGTTCCTAATAAGGATGGTTCTATCAATGATATTCCTGTTCATATGTTTAGTAATAAATATAAGAAAGACGGTACCCCAAATTCTATTTATAAGAGTATAGAAACTATTAAAAATACTTATGTATCAATTGCGGCTTGCGGTAATGAAGAGAAGGCAGATAAGATTCGTGTTAGTTCTGGTAAAATTCAAATGAATGAATTTACTTCTCAGAGTGGTAAGGCAGTTTCTTTCCCACGAATTACTTGTAATTTTGTTAATAGAGTTAAACCAGAAGAATATAAGCCACAGGCAGTTTTTTCAGTAGAATTTGTAATTGGAAGAGCTGGTTATGAAACTACAAAAGACGGTCTTGAAACAGATAGATATAAGATTGAAGGTGTAGTTGTTGGTTATAATGGAAGAGTTGATTTAGTTCCTTTCTATACTTCAAATCAGAATGTAACTGATGTAGTATCTCAGTATTGGTCAGAGGGCGATACAGTTAAAGCAAGCGGCAGATTAAACTTTAGCTCAAAGACTGAAACTTACACAAAGCCAGTTGATTTTGGCGAGCCAATCGAAGAAACTCGTACAATTAATATCAGTGAACTTCTAATTACTGGCGGTTCACAGACTCCTTTGGACGGTTCTCTTGCATATGATATGGAAGATATTAAAAATGGTTTAAAGGAAAGAAAAGCTAGACTTGAAGCTGCGAAAGAAAAGAGTATGTCTGGAGTAAAGAACAGAACTGCTCCGGCAGTTAATAAATCAAGTACTTTTGATTTAGGATTTTAATTCGAGGTGACTTAGATGGCAAAACAAATCATTAACATTTTAGAGTTAGAGCCATCAGTTATTAATCGTGGCTTAAAAGGTAAATATATATGTGTGTATGGCTTACCTAAAGTCGGAAAAACGACTTTTGCAAGCCAATGTCCTAATAATTTATTATTAGGTTTTGAACACGGTTGGAATGCTTTAGCAGGAGTTAAAGCGGTTGATATTACTTCTTGGGCAGATTTTAAGCTGGTTTTAAATCAGCTTAAAAAGCCTGAAGCTCAAGAAATGTATGAAACAATAACAATTGATACCGTAGGATTAGCTTGGAATCTTTGTGAAGATTATATTTGTGCAAAAAATGGAGTCGCATCCATCGGGGATATTCCTTGGGGAGCAGGCTATAGTCTATGTACAAAAGAATTTGCTGAAGCTATAAAGAAAATCACTCAATTAGGTTATGGTCTAGTAATCATCGCCCATGTAGATAAGAAAACTATTAAAATAGATGATGAAACAGAAGTAATTCAATATGGACCAGCTATTCCTAAAAGATGTTATAATATTGTAAATCAATTGGTAGATATTATTGGATATATTGATGTCGTATGGGAAGATGATGGAAAACCTCATAGATATTTATATACCAGAAGTACACCAAATGTAATGGCAGGTACTAGATTTGCTTATTTAAAAACTAAAATTCCATTTGGATATAATGAGTTAGTAAATGCCGTAAATGATGCTATTGATAAAGAAGCAGAAATGGGTAGTAAGGTAGTTAATTCTGAAACAACTCAAGAATTTTCTTACGAAGATTTGATGCTAAGAGCAAAAGAGATGTGGGAAGAATTGGTTGCCCAAGACCCCGAAAATAGTATAAAAATTACTAATATTTGTGAAGAAGTATCAGGTGAAAAAAGAAAAATTTCTTCTTTTACACCAGAAGAAAAAAGTTTGCTTGAACAAATAGTTTTAAAAATACAAAGTTTATACTAATAAAAAGTGGGAGGTAAATTACCTTCCACTTTTTTGACATTTTTATAAAAATATGATATAATATAAATAGAAATGGAGGATTGTTAATTATGCAAGTCACCTGTTTATATTGTAGACAAAAATTAGAAAAAGAAGAAGGGGTTAGGGTTGGTACCCGATATGCTCATAAGGAATGTGTCGAAAAGAGAGAAAAAAAAGAAGCATCAACCGAAAAAAAGACTCCCATACCCACTGTTCCAAAAAAGAACTTAAAAATCTGTTATTACTGTAAAAAAGAGATAAATATTGTAGAGGAGCCATATAAGAAACCTCGAATTAATAGATATGCTCATTTAAAGTGCTATGAATTAAATTATACCGAAGATGAACTTTATATAGATAAAATCTATTCTTTTCTTAAATCTGTTGGTATAAAAGTTGACTATGCTCTGTGCGAGCGTCAGCGTAACCATTTTATAAAAGATTTCGGATATAATAATGAAGGAATTTTATTAGCTTTAAAATATTTTTATGAAGTTAAAAAAAGTAGTCCAGACAAGTCTGGTAATAGAATAGGAATTGTTCCATATGTTTATGAAGAAGCTCAGTCATATTATAGTAATTTAAACAAAAAGCAAAAGAAAATTGCTAAAGATGTAAAAGAACAACTTAAAATTGTTCCAATTACAATTCAAATCAAAGGCACTGAAGAAAAAGCTTCCAAAAATTACATAGATATAGATAATATAATTTAGGAGGCATTAAATGGTAGATAAAGAAATTATAATTCAAGTGCTTTGCAGTCTTATGCAAAAGCCGAGTTATTTGAGTGAAACAGACAAATATTATTTAACTCCAGATGACTTTTCTACAATTTTTGAAAAATATATTTTTTCTGCTATTTTTAATTTGTATAAAAGTGGAGCGGAACATATTACTGTAGTAGATATAGATGTTTATTTTAATGACCATGCAGTCGCTAAGGCGGTTTTTGAAAAAGAAAAGGGTATAGAATTTTTACAAAATGGTTTAGATTTTGTTCTACCAGAAAACTTTCCCTTTTACTACAAGAAGTTAAAGAAATTTAATTGTTTACGAGATTTAAAAAAGATTGGCTTTGATACTTCTAATTTATATAGTGATAATTTATTAGATGATAATTCTAAAAAAATTAATGAAAGATTTGAAGAATTAGAAATAAGTGATATTTTTGATATAGTAAAGCGTAAGTTTTTGAAGGTAGAAACTAATTATAAAAAAGGCGATGCTTCAGAAATAACTAAAGCCAACAAAGGTTTGATAAATTTAAAACAAAAATTAAAGCAACACCCAGAAGTAGGCTCTCCATTACAAGGTATGATTTTTAATACTGTTTGTCGAGGAGCGAGAAAAGGAAAATTTTATTTGCGAACGGCGTCTAGTGGTACAGGTAAAACAAGAGCGGCAATAGGCGATGCTTGTTATTTATCTTATCCATTAAGATTTAATCAAACATCTTGGAAATGGGAATTATGTGGTTCTAATGAAAAAACTTTATTTATAGCTACTGAGCAAGAATTGGAAGAAGTACAAACCTTAATTTTAGCTTATTTAACTGGTTTAAATGAAGAAAAAATTCTGAATGGACAATATTCAGATGAAGAAGATTTAGTTCTCTCTCAGGCAATAGAAATTATGGATACTTTTTCGGATAATCTACTAATTGTTCAATTACCAAATCCAAATATTGAACAAATAAAGGCTACAGTAAGACAAAGCTGGATTGTTAATGATATTCAGAATGTATTTTATGATTATATTTTTTCTAGTCCTTCCTTATTGAATGAATTTCGTGATTTAAGAATCCGAGAGGATAGACCTAGCGTTAATGTCCTTTAATATAGCTTTTCCACTCATCAGTGGGGTCACAATAATGTGGCTAACGGGGGAGGCTGACTGACAATGATATTGGTATCGGAGCCAAAGGAGTTAAAAGTTAATCCCGTGGGAAATAAAAAAGTAAAGTTATTCGTTCTTAAAATTACTTATATGTAGAGGTGAGAATGAATGGTTTTTAATTTTTACGAAATAAGAAATAAAGTTAATGGTAAAAAATACATAGGTATTACAGAAAAACAACCTGAAATACGATTTAAGCAACATAAAAACAAATTATTAAAAGGTTGTCATATTAATTATAAACTTCAATCAGATTGGAATAAATATGGAGAGGAAAATTTTGATTTTGTCGTTATAGAATCATTATCTTTTGATGATATTAATTTAGGTTATGAACATGAATATGAATTAATTTCTTCTGGTGAAAATTTATATAATTTAGCACCGGGAGGACGCATTAATCCAATGTACTCAAAAGAAATAAGAGAAAAAATGACTATAACAAAACAATCAAAAGTTCCTAATATTTATCAATTGAAAGAAATTGAGGAGAATGTTTTTAAGATTATTGGTAAATTTAATTCACAAAAAGAAGCACAAAGAGAAACCGGATGTTCACAAGCAAATATCCAGAAGAGTATCAAGAATAATGTAAAAGGTTCTGGATACTATTGGGTAGAAGAAGATAAGTTATGTTCTTTTACGCAAGAATGGAAACCGAAACGTATCAAAATAACGCCAACAGCAGAACTTGATAGTAAAGGAAACATAGTAAAAGTACATCACAATCGTTCTTTATTTGAAAAGGAATATAATTGGACAACTGGTTCTATAAAAAGTGCAATTCAAAGAAAAGGAAAAGCACATGGAATTAAATTTATTAATATTTCTGAGGAACAATATTATAAGATAAAACCGGTAACTTTACTTTTTTAAAACCTGTATCGACTATTCCTTCGTCAAGAGGAAGTACATCTACTATTGATACGTAGATGGAAAGAGCTATAACCTTTATGGTAAAAGTTAGTCAGTGCCATTAGAAATAATGGATTAACACGGTTGCACTTGGTATGATGTCCACAGCTTTAAAAGATTTGGCGGTAGAGATGAAACTTTTTGTAATGTCTTCTACTCAAACAAATGCTAAATCCGAAGAAGCTAAGGGGGTAAAAAATGAGAGTATTCTTCGTGGTGCTCGAGCCATTGCTGATAAAATAGACTTAGGAGCAATAATTTCTCGAGTAACAGATGAAGAAGTGGAAGTATTGAGAGATGTAATTGAAAATATAGGTATAATTCCTAATCAAGTAATGGATATTTATAAGAATCGTAGAGGTCGATTCGTAAATATAAGAATTTGGAGTTTTGTTGATTTGGGGACTTGTCGGAAAAAAGATTTGTTTATGACTGATGGAAAATTTCAAACAATAGACAATTTTTCTGTGGTTGATTATGTTTTTAATACAGAAAATAAGGCGGTTGTTTCTTTAATTAAAAAATTAAATGAAGATTTTGCACAAGAAGAGCGTTCATCAGAAGTTCATAGTGGTTTTGAAGGGTTATTATAATGAGATATCAAGATATAGAAAATAATCTCTCTATTGAGGGCATTAAAAATATAATGAAAGGATTAGGAGTATATGCTTTTGAAGAAACTGATAAATATATAATATATCCAACTGTATGTCATCATTCTAATGCCGAAGATGGTAGTATGAAACTTTATTTTTATAAAAGAAATAAAAGGTTTTATTGTTATACAGAATGTGGACCAATGACTATTTTTCAATTCTTAGAACATTATTATGAAGTTAGAAATATTAAATATAATTGGTATCAAGATATATATAATAAAGTATTAAATAATTTAAACATTACCTTTATAAATAATTTTGAAAATTTAACTATAAACCCAAATCTTTTTGAAAAATATCAGCCACATAAATTACAAGATTTACCAACTTATAATAAAAATATATTAAACACTTTTATTAAATATTATCCAGTAGAATGGTTACAAGATGGTATTACTCAAGATACTATGGATAAATTTGATATAAAATATTCTATTTCCGAGAATAAAATTATCATTCCTCACTATAATGTTAGGGGTGAATTAGTAGGGATAAGAGGAAGAGCTTTAAACAAAGAGGAAATAGAAAACTTTGGAAAGTATCGTCCAATTAAAATAGAGAATACTTTATATAGCCACCCTCTATCTCTTAATCTTTATGGATTAAACTATACTAAAGATAATATTAAAAAAAATGGTTATGCTTTTTTGTTTGAAGCTGAAAAATCTTTAATGCAACTCGATAATTTTTCTATGGATAACTGCGGTGTAGCAGTCTGTGGTAGTAATTTTAATAAATATCAGTTACAAATACTATTACACAGTTGCTATCCAAAAGAAATTATAATTTGTTTTGATAAAGAAAACAATGGCTTGGATGATAAATATTTTAATAAATTGTGGAATATAGGGAAAAAATATTCTAATTATTGTAACTTTTCTTTTGTTTATGATAGAGAAAATTTATTAAATTTAAAGGATTCACCAACTGATAAAGGTGAAGGAATTTTTAAAAAATTATTAGAAAGAAGGACGAGGATAAAATAATGCAGACGAAATTATTATATGATATAAAAGATAATTATGGTGAAAATTTATTAAGAGAGAGAGGTGTCAAAAATATTCAATCTTTTTTACATCCGGGGTTTGAAGATTTTGAGCCACCCTCTTTTTTAGATAATATTGATAAAGCAGCTGACATTTATTTAAATGCTCTTAAAAAAGAAAAAACTCATATAGCTTTAATAGTTGACTGTGATGTGGATGGATATACCTCTGCGGCGATAATTTATCAATATACTAAAATTATAGCAAAACTATTTAATTGTGAACCTTTAATTGATTTTTTTATACACGAAGGAAAGCAACACGGCTTGCAAGATTTATGGGAAGAAGTTTCTTCTCAGTCTTATGATTTATTAGTAATTCCTGATGCCGGCAGTAATGATGGTCAATATATTAAAGAGTTAAATATTCCAACTATAGTATTAGACCACCACTTGATAGAAACAGAAGAGAAAGATTATTTAGATATAAATTCTTTACCGACTGCAGCTTTAGTTAATAATCAAAGTTCGGAAAAATGTTTGAATAAGAATTTATCTGGTGCGGGTGTGGTTTATAAATTTATATGGTATTGTGATAGTTTATTAGAGATAAAAGAAAAAGATAACTTTATTGACCTAGCGGCTTTGGGTATTTGTGCTGATATGATGAGTGGACTTGAAGTGGAAAATCAAGCTTTTTGGAAATATGGGTTTAGTAATCTAAAGAATCCTTTCTTTAAAGCAATAGTTGAAAAACAAGCTTATTCTATTACTGGAGAAACTGCCCCTACAGAAGAAACAATTATTAAGTGTCTTAATCCAATTACTGTTGCGTTTTATGTCGTACCAATGATTAATGCGATGAATAGAGTTGGAACTATGGAAGAAAAAAGAAGAATGTTTCTAGCCTTTGTAGACGGAAAACGACTTGTACCAAGTAACAAAAGAGGAGCAAAGGGTGAGCTTACAGAGCTATGCATAGAAAGCGTGAGAGAATGTACAAATGCTCGCAATCATCAAAATAAAGATAAAGAAAAAATTACTGAAAAATTAGAAATGAAAATTTTTAAACAAGACCTTTTAGAAAATAAAGTTTTGTTTATTAGATTAGAAGATGATGATGTTTTCCCGGCAGAACTTAATGGATTAGTAGCTACAGAACTTGCACAAAAGTATAAACGCCCTACAATTGTTGCCCGTTTAAATGACCAAGGTTTTATTCGAGGCAGTGCTAGAGGAATTGATGAAAGTAAAATAGAGTCTTTTAAACAATTCTTAAATGATACTAATTTATTTGAATATACTCGTGGTCATGATATGGCTTTTGGTATATCTATTAGTAATAATAAATTAATGGATTTTCATAAAATTGCAAACAATCAATTAGCAGATTATGATTTTGGCAATTCTTATTATAAAGTAGAATTTGAAAGAGAGGGAAATGATAATTCTATCACAAATATAATTAAAGATTTAGATAGATATAAAAATACTTGGTCACAAAAAAATCAAGAACCTCTCATTTCTGTTCAAAATATTAAAATAAATACTAATGATATTATGATAATGGGAAGATTAAAGAATACAATTAAAATTCAATATAATGGAGTTTCTTACTTAAAATTTTTTGCCAAAGATTTAATTGAAGAATTAGAATCGTGTCGTGGAGATATAACAATCAATATAATAGGTACGGGGAAAATTAACAAATGGATGAATAGAGAAACTCCTCAAATAGTTATCAAAGAATTAGAAATTCAAAAATAAATTTGATTTTTTTATAAAAAAATGATATACTATTTATAGAAAATAAAAAGAGAAAAAAAGGAGAGGAGAATTTAAATGGACTTTAAATTTTGGGGGTCGTTACATAATCACACTGACCTCTCCAATCTAAGATTAAGAGATTCAATTAATAAAGTTGAATCTCTTATTGATTATGCATTAGAATTGCATCACGAGGTGTTAGCAATCACCGAACACGAAACTATTGCATCAGCTATAAAAGCAGAAAAATATTATAAAAAAATTAAAGAGAAAAATCCTAATTTTAAATTGATTTTAGGTAATGAAATTTATCTTTGCCGCAATGGACTAAATTTATCTAATTATAATTCAAAAAAAGATAAATTTTATCATTTTATTTTATTAGCTAAAGATGAAATTGGTCACGAACAAATTAGAGAAATTAGTACCCGAGCGTGGAGTCATTCTTTTTCTTATCGAAAAATGACAAGAGTACCAACTTATTATCAAGATATTTTAGAAGTGGTAGGAAGAAACCCCGGACATATTATAGCGTCAACGGCGTGTTTAGGAGGTTGTCTGCCAACTCAGCTTTTAAGGTATAGAGAAGGTCAAGAACAAGACTCTGAATTATATTCTAAAATTAAATTATGGTGTGTTCAATTAAGAGATTTGTTTGGTTCAGGTAATTTTTTCTTGGAAATGCAACCTTCTTTTAATAAAGAACAAATTTATGTAAATAATAAAATTATAGAATTATCAGAAGAGCTAAACATTCCTTTTATTATAACAACTGATTCACACTATTTAAAAAAGGAAGATAGACCAATTCATAAGGCTTTCTTAAATTCTCAAAATGGTGACCGAGAAGTTGATGCTTTTTATGCCACAACTTATTTAATGAATACAGAAGAAATTTGTTCATATATGCAGGAATATATAGGTATAGACAATTTACAAAAAGCTTTTGATAATATTGCTTTTATAAAAGATAGCTGTGTAGATTATTCTTTACAAAAATCATTAAAAATTCCTCGATTAAGTTGGAAACAACCAAATCAAATTAAAAATATGGAGAAATGGGTTAAGTTAATTCCAGAATTAGAACTTTTCTTAAATTCTCCTTATGAAGGAGACAATTATCTTGCAAAATTAACTATGAATAAAATAGAAGAAGATACTACTTTACAAAATACAGAAACTTATAAAGAAATTAATGCTTGTTTCAATGATATTTGGGTATCTTCTGAAGCAAATAAAGCACGATGGAGTAATTATCTTTTAAACCTTCAAAATATTATTGAAGAATGTTGGAAAGCTGGAAGTTTAGTAGGAGCGGGAAGAGGCTCCGGAGTTGGTTTCTTATTATTATATATATTAGGAATCACACAAATCAATCCTTTAAGAGAAAAGACAAAAACTTTTAGATTTCGTTTTCTTAATCCAAAAAGAGTAAGTCCTCTTGATGTTGATATAGATATTGAAGGTTCTAAAAGAGATAATGTATTAGCCGGTTTTAGAAAAACTTATGGTGATGATAGAGTAGCCAATGTAATGACTATTAAAACTGAAAAGTCTAAGTCAGCTATCTTAACCGCCGCAAGGGGATTAGGAATAGATGTTGATACTGCTCAATACCTTTCTTCAATGATAGAGTCAGACAGAGGACAGTTAAGAACCTTAAAACAAACTTTTTATGGTGATGAAGAAAATGGAATTTCTCCTAATAAAACCTTCCAAAATGAAATGATTAATAACTATCCCGAATTATGGGAGGTAGCTCAATATATAGAAGGGTTATGTTGTGGAGTTGGAGTTCACGCTGGAGGAGTTATTTTTGTAGATGAACCATTTACAAAAACTACGGCATTAATGAGGTCACCAAAAGGAGTTATTATAACGCAACTGGATTTACACGACTCTGAATATGTATCAAATATTAAATATGATGTTTTATCAATTGAAGCTTTGGATAAAATTCATATTTGTTTAGACTTATTAATGGAATATAATTATCTGATTCCAGAACCAACCCTAAAAGAAACCTATGAAAAAGTTATTGGTATTTATAATCTTGAAAGAGAAAATAAAGAAATGTGGGAAATGGTTTGGGAACACGAAATTATGAGCTTGTTTCAGATGGAACAACAAAGTGGCATACAAGGTATAGCTATTTTAAAACCTACCTCAGTCGACGAAATGGCAATTTTAAATTCTACAATTCGTTTGATGGCACAGGAAAAAGGCGGAGAAATGCCAACTCAAAAGTTAGCTCGTTTTAAAAATAATCCTAAAGAATGGGATAGAGAGTTAGCTTATTATGGCTTAGGAGAGAAAGAAAAGGCAATTCTCGAACCAATAGTTGGGATTTCTTATGGTTTATGTATTGCTCAGGAACAATTTATGCAGTTGGTACAACTACCAGAATTGGGAGGTTTCTCTTTGGAATTTGCCGATAGATTAAGAAAATCAATTGCAAAAAAGAATCCTGCGGAATTTGAAAAAGTTACTAATGAATTTTTTACAATTACAAAAGAAAAAAATTGTAATCCAAAATTATGTAAATATGTATGGAATGTACTAATTTGTATGAGCCGAGGTTATGGTTTTAATCAGTCACATACTTTAGCCTATTCTTTAATTGGTTTACAAGAAATGAATTTAGCTTTTCATTATCCTTTAATCTTTTGGGATTGTGCTTGTTTAATTGCCGACGCTGGCGGAGACGAAAATGATTTTGAAGAAGAAGAGGAAGAAAGTGAAGAGGAAGAAAATTATAATAATTGTATAGAAGAATTTGGAGAGGAAGAATTAGAAGAAGAAGTTGAAGAAGAAAGTAATGGTAAAACTTCTAAAAAGAAAGCTAAAAAGACTAATTTTGGAAAAATAGCTATTGCCATTGGAAAAATGAGGGAAGCTGATGTAACAGTAACCCCTCCTGATATAAATTATTCAACTTATACTTTCTCACCAGATGTAAAAAATAGTTTAATTCGTTATGGATTAAGTGGAATTACTAGAATTGGCACTGATTTAATTAAGAAAATAATTAATTGTCGCCCCTATTCATCTGTAAAAGATTTTATTGAGAAAATTAATCCCACTAAGCCGCAAATGGTTAATTTAATTAAATCCGGAGCTTTTGATAGTTTTGGAGATAGACAAAAAATTATGTCTGATTATATTAAAAGTATTTGCGGCGAAAAGACTCGTTTAACTTTACAGAATATGAATATGTTAATTAATTTTAATTTAATTCCAGAAGAATTAATGTTTGAAAAAAGAGTCTATTGCTTTAATAAATATTTGAAAAATTATAAAGAAGGAATATACTTTTTAATTGATACAATAGCTTATAATTTCTATTCTGAATATTTTGATGTGGATTTATTAATTCCCTTAGAAAATTCTGAGTTTAGTTTTAAAATTTCTCAAAAGGAATGGGATAATATTTATCAAAAGAAAATGAATCCAGTTCGAAAGTGGCTTAAAGAAAATAAAGAAATAATTTTAACCAAAATGAATCAACGGCTATATGATGATATGTATAAAAAATATGGTGCTGGCTCAGTTAGTAAATGGGAAATGGACTCCTGTTCATTTTATTCACATAAGCACGAGTTAGCTGATGTAAAAAAACAAATCTATGGTTTTGAAAATTTCTTTAGTTTATCTGAGCAACCCGATGTAGATAAGGAAATTGTTATTAAGGGTAAAGAAGTCACATTGTATAATCTTCATCGTATTATTGGTACTGTTTTAGATAGAAATAAAAATAAGAAAACGGTAACTTTATTAACCACTGATGGAGTAGTTACAGTTAAAATTTTTGGACAAGTCTTTACACAATATGATAAACAAGTATCTATAAAAGATGCTACTACTGGTAAGAAAAAGGTAATAGAAAAATCTTGGTTTACCAGAGGTAATAAAATTATTGTAACTGGTATTCGTAGAGAAGATAATTTTATTGCAAAAAAATATTCTAAAACCCCTTATCATATTGTAGAATTAATTAAAGATATTAATGAAGATGGCACAATAGAAATACAGAAAGAGCGTTTTGAAATAGAAGAAGGAGGTGATTAATATATCTATTGGTATGTTTGATAAAGATTTAAAAACTTTTAAAAATTCACCATTTAATTTGGAATTAATGAAGCTTTCAACTTATTTTAAAGATAGGGGAGAAATTGTTACTTTAGTACCAACTTTCTCTCCAGAAAAACACCAAAAATTTTATTATTGGCAAGACTACTTTACAGATAATATTACAGAAAAAATTACTCAACCAAATGTTACCATCGGCGGCAGAGCGTTTACTAATGATGTATATAAACCATTAAAAGAAGAAGTTGAAAGACAAAAGCCTGATGTATTTTTATATTCTAAAATGAACAAAAGGTACTATGATACTAAGGTTGCGGCTGAAGGCTTTAGACTAATGACGAATGCAGTCCATCTAAGATTGTCATTAGATGAAAAAAAGGTTTGGGAAGATTTTTATTGCCAAGTGTCTAAAAAAGGTGCTCTTACAATTTTTCTACACGATAAAAACTTAAACGATATAGAAGGAGCTAAAGAAGCTATTGATTTTCTTTTTAAAAAAAATCAAAGAAAAAACACCGCTTTAGCAACAAAATATCCTATTATAGTAAATAATTATAAAGACTTAGAAAAATGGTTAAGCATAAGGTCTTCTCTTAATTATTATACAATAATTTATCAAGGAATTATGAAAGATACAGAATTGATTGACTTAATGAAAAAACCTTCTCGGCTTATTAATAAAGTACAATATAATGTTGGGTATGGCTGTTCCGATGAGAATCTCTTTTTAAAGAGAGATTTACCAAAAATTTTTAGACAAGTAATTTTTTTAAAGAAAAGAGGATATAAAATTTTACTTTATTGTGAGGAAGAAAAATTTAAAGAAAAAAGGATTTCTCGTTTAATCCAGTTTTTTAACGCATATTTAAAAAGCTTAGATTATAGGAAGATGCTGAATCCTGAACTTGCTTGCAAATATGATACAATGTATAGTTTTGCCGATGCTGTTTTACCTTTTCCTCCCGATTTACGAAAAATGTTTAACAAACAAGAGGTTAGATTTTTATTTAATTTTATTAGAGAAGTTAATCCAGAATTGTTTGTTGATTTATATGAATGTCGTAATGTTTATTTAAAAGGAGATGAATTTGTTACAGATGTTGAGTACAACAGAAATCAAAAGAAAAATTGATGAAAATAATAAAGTAATACAAGAAATCACTTCTTCTAATCTTTTTGTTTTAAATAATACGGTGGCAAAATTATTAGCGGAAAATCAAGAGCTACAAAAGCAATGTTCCCATCATTTTACTAATGGATATTGTGATTATTGTTATAAGGAGTGTGATAACAATTAATAAGATTATTTTATATACAACCCACTGCCCGAGGTGTGAAGTTTTAGAAAAGAAATTACAAGAAAAAGGAGTTATCTATGAGATTTCAGAAGATACTCAATTTTTAATTGATAATGGTTTTTCTGAAGTGCCTATCTTAAAAGTTGATGATGAATATTTAACTTTTTTAACTGCAGTTGGTTGGTTAAATTCAATTGAGGTGAAAAAATGAATATAAATATTAGATTAAATAAAAACTTTACAACTCAATTTAATAAATTACTAACTGAATATGGTGAAGAATTTGCTAAGCTGAATGGACTCTCTGATACTTATTTAAATTATACCGATTTTATTGATAATTTTATTGATAAGGACACGGTTGCCGATGCTTCCATTGATGGTAATGCAAATGTAGGTCATAAAGATATTGTAACTTTACTAAATGAGATGCCAAAGCCGCACCGTAAATTGTTAGCTTTAAATAAAATTTATTATGAAATGAATAAAAAATATGGCTTTAAGGAAGCTAATAAATGGCTAACTTTGGAATGGACAAGAGCGTTATATATGCACGATGCAGATACAAGCACCTTTAAAAGTTATTGTTTTGCATATGACCTCAAAGACTTGGCTGAAAAAGGCTTATTCTTTTTAGAGGGATTTAATAGTTCTCCGCCAAGACATTTGGGAACTTTTGTTGATTTTATAAAAGAGTATGTCAGCTTTGCTACAAATCGTTCCTCTGGTGCAGTTGGTATGCCAAATCTTATTCCATATCTATATTATTTCTGGGATAGAGATGTCAAGAATGGTTATTATACTGAAACTCCAGAAAGATATGCTAAACAACATATTCAAAGACTTATTTATGGTTTAAATCAACCTTGTACGAGAGATGGCTTGCAAAGTGCCTTTACAAATACATCTATTTTTGACCATCCTTATTTAGAGGCTCTTTTTGGCGGAGCAATTTTTCCTGACGGAAAATTTATGATTGATGAGATTGAAGGTATTATGAATTTTCAATGGATGTTTTTAGAAGAAATGAGCAACATTCGTAGTCAGAATATGTTTACTTTTCCTGTTAATACAATTTCTCTTTTGAGAAAAGAAGGTAAGTTTGTTGACGAGGATTTTGCGAAAAAAGCTATTAAACACAATATGAAATGGTCAGATAGTAATATTTTTGCTGACAGCTCCGTAAATAGTTTAGCTAATTGTTGTCGTCTAAAATCTAATATTGAAGACTTAGGATTTTTTAATAGCATCGGCGGCACAGCATTAAAAGTGGGTTCTGTAAAGGTGTCTACAATTAATCTCGCTCGAATTGCGTTAGAAACTACAAATGAAAAAGATTTTTTAAAGCTTCTACAAGAAAAGATTAAAGTTAATCTTGAGGCTCTTGATTGTGTGCGTCATATAATTAAAAGAAACATCGAAAAAGGACTTTTACCGAATTACACAAAAGATTTAGTTGACCTTAAAAACCAATACAATACGATTGGAGTCATAGGAATTTACGAAACTATGAAAACTTTTGGTTATGTTTATCAAGATGAATTAGGTAATTCTTTTTATAAAGATGAGGCTTATAATTTTGGCAGAAAAATTTTTAAAGTAATCCATAATACTAAAGATAATTTTATCTTAGATAAAGATTATATGGTGAATGTTGAAGCTATACCCGGAGAGCAAGCTGCAGTAAAAATGCAAAAGGCAGACGAGCTATTGTTTCCTAATAAAGTTGTAAAAGACTTGCCGCTTTATGGTAATCAGTTTATACCTTTAGGAATCAAAACAACATTGCAAGAAAGAATTAAAATCGCCGCAGCTTTTGACGATTTTTGTAATGGTGGTTCAATTCTGCACGTAAACTTAGAAGGACCTTTTAGTAATTTTGAGCAAGCTTGGGATATGTTAAATTATATAACTAATCAAGGAGTTACATATTTTGCTTTTAATACTAAAATTCAAGCCTGTAAATATAATCACGCTTTCTATGGAAAGACTTGTCCAATTTGTGGTAATCCAGTAGAAAACGAATATACACGAATCGTAGGATTTTACACTCCCGTAAGAACCTATTCAAAAGAAAGAAAAGAGGAATTTAAAATGAGAGAATGGGAGAAAATTAATTAATGGTAGATAAGAATTTGTTAGTAAATGCCAAAAAAGCTAAAGATTTTATCAATAAAATTCCTTGTAGTGACGATACTAATATTTCTTTAATTTATTTAATTCAAGGTCTTTTCCCCAAAGCAGAGCAAAAATTTAAAGAGAACCTTGAAAAAAAGTATATTAGTGGATATATTGATGGAAGGAAGGATGCTTTAAATGGTAATTAAAGGATTGGTAGAAACAGATTTCTGTAATTATAAAAAAGCTTCTATGTTTATAATCTTTCCTAAATGTAGCTGGAAATGCGAAAAAGAGTGCGGGAGAGCTATTTGTCAAAACAGCTCTCTTGCACATAGTCAGGAGTATGAAGTTCCAATAGAAACTATTGTACAAAAATATTTAAACAATCCAATTACAAAAGCAATAGTCTGCGGTGGTCTCGAGCCTTTCGATAGTTATAAAAGTCTAATAGAACTTATTAACAAACTTCGAGAAAAAACAGAAGATGATATAGTAATTTATACTGGCTACAAAGAAGAGGAAATTTTTGCTCAAATTCAACAGATAATCAAATATAAGAACATTATAATAAAGTTTGGTAGATTTTTACCAGACCAAAAAAAGCATTATGATGAGATTTTAGGCGTAAATTTGGCAAGTAAAAATCAATATGCGAAGAGGTATGAATGATAAAAATAATTTTAAACCCCGATTTGGAGAGGGTTAAGGAAATTAAAAACAAAATAAAAGAAAAAGGTGGATATTGCCCCTGTAAGCTTTTAAAAAATGATGATACAAAATGTATGTGTAAAGAGTTTAGGGAGCAAAAAGAAGGAGAATGCCACTGCGGGCTTTATATCAAAATATCAGAGGTGTGATATGGTAGTTAGTAATGTAAAAGTGTATGATTTGGAAGAATCTTTAATAGCTAGCGGATATCCAATGAGAGTTAAGTTAGAAGAAAAAAAAGTTAGCGAAAAGGATTTGTGTAGAGCAAAAAGTTTAATCAAAGCTTCAGAAAAAGATAACCAAGCACATATCCAATTTTTAACTGGTATAAGAGTTAATTTTGATTTAACTTTTTCTACTAAAGCTTGGGTCGAAGCTGAACGATATCGTTTTTTAGAATTTGTTAGCTCTCAAAGTACAATGCATTGCCTTCCTAAGTTTGAGCTTTCTAATCAATATAATAAGTATGTTGACCCAAGAATTATAAATATTATGGAAGAAAAAATTAATTTTTATAACCATACTATAGAATTAAGAAAAACCTCCAAAGACTCAAAAGTTATTGATAACTTAAATAAAATTTTAAAAGACTTATATTTAGAATTACTTTATTCTAACCCTTGTGGTTTCACTTATACCGCCCGAATGACCACAAATTATCGTTGTTTAAGAAACATTTATAAGCAAAGAAAAAATCATAGGCTGCCGGAATGGAAGGAATTTTGTCGATGGATAGAAACCCTTCCTTACGCAGAGGAATTTTTAATAAATTAAAGGAGTAAAAATGAGTAAGATAATTGATTTTCCAAAGGAAACCGAAAAAGAAGTAAAAGAAAATAAAAAGAAAAAGCCCATATTACAAGATACTATGGATTCAATTGGTCAATTTGTAAATTTAGATGGTACAGATGAATTTGTGAAATTATTGTCATTGCCAGATAAGGAATTTCTTCCCTTCTCAAAATTGGTACTTTCCGAATTTGAAGCTGGTTTAAGAGATGCAAATAGTAGATTAGAGATTACCAAAGCTTTAAATAGTAAAGGATTAAATGCAAGTAACTTAGGGGAATTAGCCTCAAAAACTTGTGAAGCTATTGATACTCAGTTATCAGAAATTTTTTCTGTAGTAAAAAGAGATTTTTTAAAGCAATTAATAATGCTTTCGGCAGATGCAGTTATTTCTACTTCTGGAATAGCAACGGAAATTCTTGCCATTCCTTTTGAAAAAGATGGAGAGGCTCTTACACCAGACTATGCTAATGTCGGTGATGCGGGTATGGATATTTATGCTTTAGAAGATATAGATATTGAACCCGGTGAAACAAAATTAGTTAAAACTGGTATTAAAATAGCTGTACCTTTAGGTTATGAAATCCAAGTAAGACCAAAAAGTGGTATTAGTTTAAACTCTAAAATGAGAATTGGTAATGCTCCCGGCACCATCGACAGCCAATATCGTGGAGAAGTAGGAATTATTGTTGATAACATTGACCCACCAATTAAAGATATAACTTATGATTTCGATGAAAAACATCGACCAATTATAACTTCTATATTGCACGGCTCACCAATACATATAGCAAAAGGGACAAAAGTTGCACAACTGGTTATTAGTAAAGTAGTATCTGCTCACTTGTATCCAGTTAATAAAATTGAAGAAATTGAAGGAAATCGTGGCGGTGGCTTTGGTTCTTCTGGATTAACAAAAAAGGTGAAAGATAATGTCAAAGATTAAAATAGAAGATATTCAAAAAGAAATATCTGCTTTTAATTGGAAAGTGTTATCAACTGAATATAAAAACTTAAATGAAGAGATGGTTTTTGAATGTTCAGAAGGTCATAAAGTTTATAGCTCATGGGGTAAAATAAGAAAAAAACTTATTTGCCCCGTGTGTGAAAAAAATATTTATAAATATAAAGAAAATAAAGTTGTACAAAAAAAAGCTAAGGTTAGAAGAATCTTGGCATTAGACCAAGCAACTCATATAACAGGGTGGTCAATTTATGACGGTAATCAGCTAATTAAGTCAGGTATTTTTGAAACCAGACAAGAGAATGAGATAAAGCGAGATTTGGCTTTAAAAGAGTGGTTAATTAATATGATATATCTTTGGCAACCGGATTATATTGGTTTAGAAGATATACAACTTCAACAATTCAAAAAAAATAATGATAATATTATTGGAGTTCAAACTTTTAAAACTTTAGCTCATTTGCAAGGTATTTTAATGGCAACTTTACAGGAATTAAATATCAATTATGGACTTTGCCCGCCCGCTACTTGGCGTTCACATTGCAAAGTGAAAGGTACTACAAAAACCGATAAAAAGCGTTCTATGCAACTTTTAGTAAAAGAATGGTTTGACATTTCAGTAAGTAATGATGAAGCAGATGCTATTGGCATTGGAAAATATGTTAGTGAAGTTTTGGCGAAAAAAAATGACATAGAAATATGGGAATAAAAAAAAGAGGGCTTTCGCCCTCTTCTTAATTAATTAAACAAACTTTTCTAATTTATGTATAATGCGTTCTTTCCATTCCAATAAATGGTCTTCTACTAAATCTTTAAAACAATGACCATCTTTTTCCTCATCACATAATTTATCAAACAGTTCTTTAGTATGAGGGAAACTTGTGGTTATTCTTTCTTTAGCAGAAGTATATAGAAATTTAGCAACTTCTGGGCATTCATCTGTTAAATGTTTAGCCCAGTCCATCCACATCTCGGCATCTTTTAAATCGTCTGTCATTTTATTATATAATGCTTTATATTTTAACATATTGTCTACCTCTAAGCTATCTTTCTAATAGTAACATTAACATTATTAAAGACAGCCTCTCCTCCAGTGTTTACAAAGGTTAAATTAGTTGTATTATCTATTGCACTGCAGCATGGTAACACTCTAATAATTGTATTAAAGCCAATAGCCACTAAATCTGTTGTACTTGCTGAAGTAGCCGAAGAGGTAGCTCCCGGAACAGCAACCCCATTATTTTGAAGTTGAACAGCTACTGTTCCGGCGGTAGCGGCATTTGTCGCACCAGTACCATTAAAAGTTACATAATAATATCCAGACTTTTTTAAAGTAAAAGTAGAAGTGCCGGCGGAATGGTTAGTTACACAATTATTTCTAATTGAATTATTGTTAAAGTCAATAGTTCCATTAGTAGATATTGTTTGAGAAGTGTTTGTATAACTATTTACCATTCTTAGTTACCTCCTTTAGGCACAATTACAATTACAGCCATAACCCACATTACTTACATTAGTTGTATAAGGTGAGCAAGTAATATAAGCTGGTGTTGGGAACGGGCGAAGCTGATTAATTAGATTAGCATTTTGAGCCTGTTGAGAAAGCTGGAAATTAGCTGTCTGTAGATTGTCACGAAGTGTTTGAATTTCTGTGTCACACATTTTATCAAGGATTTTTTGTGTATTTTGATTCTGAGCATTAATTACATCACAGAATCCTTTTGACATCTCATATTTAACATTATCAATATTTCGATTTGTTTCGCAGCAGCATTGCTGACTATCAAATCTTGCTTGGTTAATATTAGAGGTTACATTATTAAAGCCTTGACATAAAGCTCCTTCTACACCATTGAAGCCCTGTAGAGCAGTTGTGTTCATAGCATAGAATCCATCACAAAGTCCGTTGCTTAGTCCATCAAGCTTATTTACAATTGTGTTGGTATCAAAACCTCTTTGTAATTCTGCTTGAGTTAAAGCGTTACCTGCGGCATCTCTATTACCAAAACCGAATCCGTTTCCTCCAAAAGCACTAAATGCCCAAATCCATACGAGATAAACAAAGGGATTGTTCCACATATTATCCCTATCATTATCTGTTAAAGCTGCGACCGTTGCTGCATCGCAATTATTGCGGTTAGTTAAAGCCATTACATCAGCAGCAGATAAACCGTCTGTCATAAAAAATTCCTCCTTTATTTAGAAAATATTTATATTATAACCCTTTTTGGGTTATTTTAAACTGTTAATAAAATTTAAACCATTTTGAATATCTATATCAGATATTCCTTGATTTTTAGCTTGTTGTACTAATTGTTGTAAAGCATTATTATTAATTTGTGGTAAAAATTGTTTGAATTGCTGTTGATTCAAAGGTATCTTTTTTTGGGTATTTGCGGAATTATTCATAAGCATAGAAAAAGGATTCTGTTTTCCGCCGCCCATCATATTCATAAACATACCAAAAGGGTTAGATGAGTTCATTTAATTTTCCTCCTTTATTATTTATCAGAGTAGAGAGCTTTTTTTCTAGTTCTTCTACTCTTTTTTTATAACTTTGATAGTCTGCTAATAAATTTGTTGTATCTGTTTCTTTTTCCTTTTCCTTTGGAGTTTCATATGGCATTAATTTATATGCCATAAACATTGGACTTCCATTTTGCATTGTTTTTATATATAACAAGCTCTCGGAAGGACAAAGAGCTAACGATAAGCCAACTCCCATTGGTACATTTGCCACCTCTAATGAGTTATTAATTGTGTATACATTACCTTGCGGCTGAGGAAATAACTGAGTAGGTTGAAATTGTACTGATGGAGAAGCGGAAGAGGGATTATTTTGTATTTGATTATAAAGCTGTTGAAAATTATTAGCCATCACCATTCCTCCTTTATTACTTTTTCTCATCCGATTATAAGTATAAGTAAGTATAATTTTTTTGGTAAATTTTAACGAAAACTAAGATGTTTGTTTTAAAAAGAATGTGGAAAATCAACAAATTTTTCTAAAAAAAGAGAGGCTTAACGCCTCTCTTTTATCTTATAATTTCATTAAGTTGTTTTTGTAATATATTTATGTCTGTTGTAATATTATTTAATTGATTTTGAGTTGTAAGTGAAGAAGAAACATTTGAATAATTACCCGTGCCATATTCTACATTTTTTATAGTTGCAGCCATTCTTTGGAATAAATCTTCGTAATCAGTTCTATAATTTTGAATAGTAATTTTAGTTTCAGCAGGGTTATCTAAAGTATAGTTAATCTCAGACACAATAACTTCTTCTTTATAAGGAGTTATTTTTTCCTCATCTGACCAACCAAAAAATTCAGTATCTTCTATAAAGGTTTTATCTCTAATCTTAAAGTCGTATAATTTAAATTCTGGTAAAGTGGAAATTTCTAAAGCGTCAATTGTATAACTAATTTTTGGAAAGGCATTTTCTCGTGCTTTTTCTATTGCTGAAAAATAATAAATATTATCATCCATAAAATCTTCTGACATCCAAGTTCCTTCTTGAATAAAGGCAGCATATTTATCATAAAAATCTTGTAAAATTTTAACTTTTTGTTGGCTAATTGAATTAATTGAATTTAAAACACTATTATAATTCTTGCACGCGGAGGTGTACTTATTATTATAATCTCTATAAATACGCCTATAAGCCGGAATTAATTTTTTATAATACTTAATAGTTTCTTTATAGCTAGTAAATAAATCAGTGTTTTCAAATTTGTCAAAATCAGATTGATTATTTTTAGTTAGGTAGTTGGAATAGCTTTTACCAGTAAGTTCATAAAAATTATTATAGTATTCTGTTAATAGTTTATTTATATTATCTATACCAAGTTTATAAGTTTCAACCATAGCTAAATACTTACTCTTTAAAATGCTATAAGTACCCAAATTTTTACTATATTGTCTATTATTATTATTTAATTGTCTTAATAAATAACAACAATTATCATAGTTCTTTAAAAATAGTTTTTTTGAAATTAATCCTTGGTTAATATAATAAGATAGGTCTAATATAAAGTTTTCTCCAATCGGATTATTTTCAGCTCTTGCAATAGAGCAGAACCCATTTTCTCCATATTCATTAGAATTACTTTTTACTATTAATTTTGTAGAAATATTAGAAGAATCTATTGACCTTTGAATTGATTTTAAGTTAATACCATATTTAAATCCTGCATTATTAACTTGATACTGTTTTCTTTTAAAATATAAATATTTTAAAGGTTTATAAGTTTGTGGGTCATATTCTATATCACCCCGTTCAGAATGAAGAATCTCAAAATCCATCCAACAATCAAAAGTTTCGCATAGTTTTAGCAAGATATCATAAACATTGCTTTCTGTTGCGACAATTGAATTTTTCTTTTCGTAGGTTAAATCAATTTTAGGAATAAAGCTTGGGTTATCATAATATCCTTTGTACTCATAAATCATTTTATTGGTTTCGATAACCCCCTCATTGTCACCGGGATTAAAATAGTAGTAAATTGTATTATTTACATTGTCGTTAACTTCTGAAGGATAAATTAAATTACCATCCTTATCTCTATACTCTTTAAACAACTGACAATCTGTAATTCCGACATAAGATTCTCCACCCGCACTATAAATTACATCTCCAAGTATGAATAATCCAAAATTATTTTTAATCAAATCAGAATATTCTAAATTACCATATTTTGAGTCATCATAATGATAATCTCCAAAAGCCACTAAATCATAAATTCCATATGTTCCCGTTTCGTCACTCACTGTTTTAGTAAAACCAGACACATTCCAGATGTTGGACATTATTAATAAATCTAACATATCTTCATCGGGAATGCCAGAAACTTCTTTAGTCAGCCCTTTGGTCTTTGACCAAGTTGCTGTGATATCATTTTTACTGTAGTTTTCTTTATACGTATATGCTGTATTTACATTGTGGGTTTCAGTATTATAAAAAGAATAATGATTAAAAATTCTAAACCCGTTATAACTTAAACTCTTAAAAGTACTATCGTTCCATAAAGATTCTAAAGTAGTTTTTCTTTCTCCATTTACATCATATCTAAAATAATTTTCGTTCCAAATAATTATATTAATTGGAGAAAAATAGTATTGTTTTCCATCTTTAGGGAAAGTATAAGTAAGTATTTTATTTTTATTATTTATTAATTCTTGAAGAGTCCATTCCCTTAAATTGTCCGTTGACTGTTGGTGCCAATAGTCTTCATATCCACTAAAATACTTAATCATTTCCCTGCCTGGACCTTCTTCTTTAGAGGTTAATATATAAGCTATTCTGCTAGTATCTGGGTCTCGCGGATTGTATTCTGTGCCAGAGGGGAAATTTACTTGTTTAATAAAATTAACAGCATTACTTTCTGTACTCCAATAATTAGCCAAATATCTTTGCACAAAAAATAGCGGCGCTCCACCGTTTTCTAATACAGTGTTATTATAATATACAGGCACAAGTGAATTTGTATATATATTTTTTTCTGAGGCAAAATTATTAGTATCATTATTAAAAGAGATATAAGGAGTTATTAAGTTCTCTTTAGATTCATTTAAGGCAGCGTTTTCTATATCACTATCATATTTTGCGATAACTGGGTGTAATAAATTAAGTGGTAACATATCATTATTTAAAACAGATATAGATAGAGCATATTTATCACCCTTATTAAGCTGATTTATAGTATAACTATAATCAGAAAAACCAGTATTATACAGACAAGGAAAATAAAATCTATTATATCTACTATGTAGAGTATTACCAAATAGTTTCCAGTTTAAAATAGGAACTTCAGAAGTTTTTATTTTTAATGCAGCATCTTTAGTTTTGTTTTTTGAAGTTAAACCTAAAGAAATCAAATTTGTAACTGCCATTTTTCCGTCTTGATTGCGTGTATCTAAAGTTTTCCAACCATCAGTAGAAATAAAATTATTAGGATTAGTAATATAATTCTCTACTAATGGAGTAGCTTCATATTCTTTTTCTTGATAGCCGTAATATGTTATATTGCCCTTAGTATATAAATCACAATATTTATCTAATAGAGGATAATATCTTTTTTCTTGTGGAGAATAATATCTATCGGCTCGATACAATAAATTTAAAACATAAGACACTTCTAAAGAAGAACCGTCTTTGGTAGAAATCACAATATCATTATTTTTATAAATAATATCACTAATCATATAATAATTTTGATTAGATATTTTATTACTACTTTCTAAAGGTGGGCTATCAGGATAATAAATACAAGATAAAGTATCTTTTTTAGCAGACACCTCTCCATAGAAAAAGCATAATTTTCCTCCGGGCTTCAGGTTAAGAGTTGTATCTTCAAAAATTAATTGACCTTTATTGTTTAATTCGCATTTTTTACAATTAATTGCATAAATTCCTTCTGGGATAGTAGCAATATAGATGTTATCCTCTAAGGTTTGAACCAAAAAATCTGATTTTGTTTTACTTAAACTATAATTCGTGTCCTGTATTGCCCGCTCCGCCAATTCAAAAATATTTCCTGTATTGTTTTCTAGCTCTGTATTATAAGTAATATTAAACCCTACCTTAGAAAGTTCATTTTTAATAAGGCTTTCTGCTTGGTAAGTAATTTTATAATTTTCGGTCATTTCGCTAATGTTTTTAATTATAAAATCATACCATTTATCTTTATATTTAAGTTTTACTTTTCTTTCATTAATTAAGAGAGGTAAATATGGGTTATCTATTAATTTTCCCGTTTTATTATCATAATATTTAGCATAGATAGAGAAAGTTAAAGTATTATCTTCATTTTCTTTTAGAGATAAATTGCAATCAAATGCTGCGGCTGGATTATTAGTATCTGTATCTTTTATAGTACAAAGTTTATTTTCTTTTACAAAAGTGTCTGGCTGATTTAATGGGGTAAATAGTAAATCAGTGATAGTTAGATTATCTAAAGCAGAAGAAATAGAATTTTCAGTTTCTCTACCTATTAATAATAGAAAATCTCCTTCTAATTTATAAGGGGTATAATTACCATCAAGAGAACCTTGGGACGATATAAAAGAATCTGTTCGTGGTCCAATACCCATTCTTTGCCAAAGACCAATACGACGAGAATAACTACTATTTAAACTGATAGTATCAATAATAATATCAAAATTAAAAGTTTGATTAATTACATCTTCTGTAGTTTGTAAAGATTGTAACCAAAATAATTGTTCACTATTCTCTCCATTTTTCCAAGTAACGGTTTGTTCTCCAGTCGAAACCACTGTTGTCATGGAATCATCTGTATATTGAATTAATTTAATTGAGGTAGCGGTTTTTCCTTCATTAGAAACCTTAAAATAATATTTTGGGGGGATTATATCTTGAAGTGTATGAGAGCCTTTTTTAAGCGAACCATCTTCAAATAAGCTAACTAATTTATTTGTTCCAATTGGTTTTTGTAAATATAGTTGTAGTGTAAAACCAAAAGAAGAGCGTGGGTCATTCAAAGTAAAATTATTTAATTGATAAATTACTCCATCTAAAGAGGTGCTATGTCGATATCCTACCTCTAGGAGCCTACCAATTTTATCCCACTCTTGTTGTGATAAAAATTGTCCAGTGGTAATTTTAAAATTTTTACATCTTAAAAAGATTTTATGCCTTTTTTGTGGCTGTATCCAATAGCTAGTAGTTCCCAAACCTTTTGCATAGGTTTTTAAAAAATCAAGGGAATATGATTGTGGAGCTTCCGTAATAATGTGACTAGACCCATATAAAGCTTCTTTTTGATTAATTATTTCAGGAGGATTTTTTTGAAATCTAAATTTATCGTGAGTAGTAATAGGTTCTAAATAATAGCTTAAATCATTCAAGTTATTATAATACCCTTGACATATGTTTATATAATCATAATCTGTAGACTTTTCCACATTTTCCCACAAACTAATCTCATATTCATTATTCATTCTTACACCTCCTTAATAATATAAATAATCATAATCTAAAGTTACATCACGACCAGACCAATCTGGGATACCTATTCCGCCTAGACGGTCTATTTTTAAATAACTAACTCCACAAGGAATTTGAAAAATATCTCCCTTTGTAATATATCCATTTACTATTACTTTCAATCCCTCATTATTTTTTAAAGTTATAATTTTAGTTAAACTATTAATACAATAAGATTTAAATTGATTCTTTTCAAAATCTTCTCTAATTGATGTTAAACTTAAAATAAAGTATTTAATTTCTTCTTTATTTTCATTTAATAAACTAATTTTAATTTCTCCTATAAACGAATCAGTAGATAAATAATTAAAATTTAAAACAAAAGAAGTTTCTATATCGCCAGGATTATATAAATTTAAAAGTTGGCTATTTTCCTTATTTATTGTATCTTTTTCAATTCCATTTGCAGTTTTTTCTTCTATTCCACTAGCTTCAATCCACTCATCTTTATTATTATAAATGAAGTCCCATTCTGGAATATTATATAAATTATATTTTTCCTCATATTTAAAACGACTTCTTGCATAAGGGAAGTACGCTATAAAATTTAAAGTCCCTTCACCCTTATAAATTCTCTCCCCATTTTCTTCAAAACAGATATATTTTAAATTGGGAGTTCCATTAATCTTTACTTTATATACTTTATAAGGGGTTTCGTCAAAAATTAAATCTTGCGGTTCTGTGTTGCTTAAAACTTGTTTTAATAACCGTAACTGTTTTTCTGTTAAAGAATCAAAAGCAATAGGGATATCAAAAATTTTTTGAGTATAATCAGAACCAAAATAAAAAGTTTCATTTCTTCCAGTTACCGTTGCTGTTCTATCAGTATAAGTTGGAAGTAGGTTTTCAGTAAACCTACTTCCGTCACTTACTCTTAAAATTCCCAGTTCGGAAGAATGAAACTTGCCAATTGTAAAACCGATATAATCGCCTTTTAAAAGTTGCATTCGTTTCACTCCTTTATCTCATAAAACTTATAGCGTTAACATTTCTATATCTTGCGTCACTAGCAATAGATTTTTTTACTTGTTTTGCCAACTGTTCTACATCATAATCTTTCTCAATTTTATCTACATTTATGTTAACTTCTACAGTAACATCTCCAGTAGATTGAGAAGGAATACTATTATTGTTATTCTTCATTACACTAGATAATACCTCTTTTAGAGTTAAGAAATTTTGTGTGTCTTTTGCATTTAATATTAACTCTGGAGAACTCTTAGTACCATCTAACCAAGCTGGACCAGTAAAGTCTGCTAGACCGCCTTCTTTATATTGAGGAACCGATTTGATAGCAGAAGATTTAAACCATCCGGTATATCCCGAAGTTTTGTGGTGTCTAACCAAAACATAACCATTCTGTTCGCTAAGTACAATATAATTAGGGTCATAATCAAAATATTGATGACCGCCGCCTTGTCCAGAAGAATTTGCGTAAATTCGAGTATTTGGGTCAACTTTAATTTTACTACCAACTCTATATTTTTTATTGTTAGAATTAGAACCTTGTTTCTTTTTTGAATTAGAATTGGTTTTCTTACTTGTAGAAGTTTTAGTCCAATTTCCTCCAGTTTCTAAAGTTCTAAAGGTTCTACCGTCGGGCATTAAGAATACATCATTATAAGTTGTGTAGCCTCCTTTACCCTTTACTCTAACACTACCATCTGATTGAATAACTCCAGTTTGTTGCTTACCATTACCATCAGTAAAAGTAATACCTTGACCGCCATAATAACCTAATTTTTCGAGCTGTCTATCTTTTGCATAGGTGCTAATAGATATTTTAGCGGATTGTTCAAGAGTTTCTAACCAATCCATTTTTTGCATTGAAGATAAGCCAGAAAAAGTATCTTCTTTCTTTAATAATTTTTCTAATTCACTACCTTTTAATAATGCCCCCGTGGCAGTAGTTCCTTTATTGATTAAAGTATAAACTTCATTCCAATATTTACCTTCATTTTTGGCAACATCTAACTGTGCCTGCATTATACTGATTTGAGTTTGACGTTGGTCAGAAGCTTTCTCATTTTGTTGTTCTATCTCACTCAATCTTTGGTCAATTAAATTATCAGTATAATCTTGTTCTTGATTAGTTAATTCTTCCTGTAATTGTTTTATAGCTAATTCGTTTGAACCCGAAGTATCTAATTGTAGATAAGCTAATTGCCTTTCTTTATCAGTAATTTCTTTTTCTGTTTTCTGATTATTGCGGTCTTGACGAATTTTATCTAAATTTTCTTGAATTGCACTCATTAAAGCATCATTACTATTATTAATAGTTTCATCTAAATTAGATAAATTATCAATAATCTTTTGTTCTCGATTTAAAATGGCATCATAAACACGCTGTTCAAAATCCATCGTATCTTCTCTGCCCTGCTCTTCAAGTTCTTTTAAAGTATCAGTATATTCGTCAATTGCATCTTCGGCATCATTCATAGAGTCTTGAAGCTCTTCTAATTTGGAAATATATTCTTCTATTCTATCTCCCAAATCATTATCAGTAACTCTATTAATATTACCCCAATTAATTTCAATTGTATTATCTTTCCAGTTGTAAGCTGCGTATTTTTTAAGGTCGGAGTTCCAAGAAACGGTATCTTTAATTTCTTGTTTACGATTTCCATACATTTGTTGCTGTAATCGTATTTCTTCTTCAAGAACTTTAACTTGACTTTTATAGTTTTTATAAATATCTTTTGCTGTTGATTTCCTATTTTCTAAAAGTCGGTCATATTTCTTTTCAAGTTTTTCTCTTTCCCTTAGTTTCGCATTAATATCAGCAGTTAAGTTATAAAGCCAGTCATATGTGTTCTTCCAAGGTTCTTCTTCTTTTGTGGAAGAAGAAGAAGATTTTTTGGTCGAAGCCTTTTTGGTTGAGGCTTTTTTAGTTGAAGTATCATAGTCAGAAGTTTGACCTTCTTTTCTCTCATATCCACGAGCAAAACTAAAGAATTTTTGCTGATGTTTTCCCTTTAAAATATCTTTGGTTTCATCAGCAGGGAAAATAACATCATCTTTATTAACTTTTGTAATTTCTGGACCTTTCGCTCCCAGAAGTTTAGCCTCACCCTTTTTGTTATAAGACAGTTCTGGACCTTCCTCGCCAACTAAAGCATCAGAAGAAACTGAGGCTTTTTTAGTTCCTTGGGCAAAAGACCAACCTTTTCCCGTTGAAAAAGTAGGGGGTTTATTTAAGTTGATTCCAAAAGTATTAGATAGAACTTTACCGAATTGTTGAGGTGGTCCTTGTACTTCTGGGCTTTCACCATTTAAAATTTGATTTAACAGCTTAGCGTCTTCAATACAGTCTAAAATGGCTTGGTCTATATTATTTCTAATATTAGTTCCTGCCTCACTAGTATCGACCGTAGTAAAACTATCTGTAATGGCTTGAGCATAAATGGTTGCGTCGGCTTTTGTTTGAGCTTCTTCTAAAGTTTTAGCAACCCCATTTTCTTGAACTTCAGTCAGCTCTAAATCATAACCCTTTAATTCAATTGTGCCATCTTTATTTTCTAAATTATCAATTTGTTTTTCTACTGCTTCGTAAATTAAATCATCTTTAACCCCTAAAGAAGAAAAGGTATTAACAAGTTCATCTAAAGAAGCTTTACCATTAATAAAAGGGTCTAGCCCTCTATTTTTCTTACCCCAAATTTCTTCCATAAGGGACTGGACATTTTTAAGTTGAGTTTCAGTATCGTCGTCGCTACCCAAATCAAAAATTTTTATTTCTCCAGAATCTTTGATTCTTTTTTTAATATCTTCTACAGTAGTTAATTTATCAATATTGATATCTAACTCTTTAGCCAAATCTTGCCATACTGTTAACTCATCTTTTCCATAAAGTTTACCATAATTAGTTAAATCTTTTGTATTGATAATAGTTTGTGTTTGTGTCTTTTGAACTTTCTCAACTGAACCACTACCTACTTTAGTTTTCCATTCATTTTCTAAAGTACTAATTTGATATTCACTTTTCTTTAAGAAATCAGACCAACCTGCGGCATAATCATTCTCTCTTAATTCTTGAGCTAAATCTCCAGAATAATTTTTAAAATCAGTGAGCATCATTTTAGCATATTCTTCGGTAACATTATAAGATTTAGCAATTTTTTTAACTACTTCATTAGTTGAAAATTTTCCGACATCTAAATCAATACTACCATTAGAAAGTAAAGATACTCCTAGCCCCTCTTTCTTTAGAGCTTGAGCATAATCACTATTTGTTGCCAAATCTTTCCAAGCACCATAAAGATTATTATAAAGTTTCTTTAACTTCTCTCCATAAACTTTAGTTGCTTTTTCTAAATCTTTATTAGCAGCCTTTTCAAAATCTTCACCAAAAAATAGGTCTAAATAGTTGTATAATTGTGTATTACCATATGCCCCTTCTTTAAGCCAATTTGCTACCTTTTCAACGATATCATTAACTTTGTCCCCAACTTCTCCTTCGTCAATACCGGGGTCAAAATTATCTAGCAAATCAACCGATTCAGCCACTACATTATTTAATTGTTGAGTACTATCTGCTAAATCTAATAATCCACTAGTTACATCTTCAATTCCTAAATCACCTGAGCCAACCGCTGCAAGCGTGTCTGCTAAAGTTTGAGCTGCTATATCTGTATTTTCTAAAACATTTTGAAGTTCAGTAGATTCTTCAGCATATTCTTCCACTTTAGAAGCAGTTATTTTATCACCCTTTTTAAGAGTTTTAACGATGTCTTTTTGTATATCTTCAAAACTACTAGATTTAAAGAACTCCTGCATTTGTGCTCCTGCACCATATGCAGCTTCTCCAACTTCTGCCATACCCTTAGCAACTTTTCTAATTTCCTTGTTACTACTTGCTAATCCCTTTTTAATTGCAGTAGCACCCTCAATAGCACTATCCCAATTAACATTTTCAAGGGTTGAAGAGAATTTATCCATATATTCTTTGATGTATTTATCAGATTTATTAGATAGTCCATCAAAAACAGTGGATATTACTGAAGTAGTCCCTTTTTCTCCAAATTTTTTCAACAAAGTATTTTCAAAATTAGTTATAGAAGAGGTTTGTTGAGCGTTTAATTTTTGAATTACAGCGGAATAACTATTTAATCTTTTCTGGGTATTATCATTTTCAGTTGCTTTTATAGCTGTACCAAATAGTTGCTTTTTTTGCCGTAATTGCGTAGTATGTATATCGGTCTTTGCTTGCTCAAAAGCTTGAGTTAATTCTTCTACGGTTGTACCCATTTCAGAGGCTAGTTCACTTGCACTTTTATCCATTTTTTTCAAATAGGTATCAAAATTATCTAGTTTATTATAATCTAAAGTAGCATCTCGATTTAAAATTCCAATAAACTCTTTCTGGTCAGTTAATGCCATCTTAGAAATTGCCTCATAAGCATTGTTTATATATTTTTGATAATTTTCACCCACTTGTTGTGATGCAAGTTGAAATCTCATCGCATCTTCTTCCATATCAGAAGCGATTTTAGAGATATCTCCACCATAGAAAGCATCTGCATATTTTTTCTTTAGGTCGTCACCGCCAATGCTATCAAGGTCTCTTTTTGCCTTTTCTACCTCTTCCTGTAAGTTGCCGCTTATTTGAGATAATCCATTAGCTAATCCTTCTGATAAACCAGAATTTTGTAAAGCGTCACTAATTCCTTGTAACATTGTAGTTTTAATAGCAGAAGTATTTAATTGGTCTTTAGCCTCCTTCGCTAATCTACTTTCTTCAAAGTCAGCAGAACCATCTACACTTTTATAAGTAGCTGCAGAGCCACCACCTGCTGCTATTTTATCATTTAATGGAGAAAAAATATTTTTATTTAAATCGGCTAGCATTGCTTGAATACTGTTAGCACTATAGGTAACACCATTAATTGTCAAATCTTTAGTATTAGCCTGAACCCAATTCCATACATCAGTTGATGTGTTTTCTAATCCAACTGCCGAATCTTTTAAAAGGTTTTGTTCTTCAACACTACGGTCGGTTGATGCCTGAGCCTCCTTTTTTATAGCTTCCAATAAAGAATTATATTTTTCATAGCCTTCTTTAAAAGTTGCTCCCTCTTCAAGCGTCATTCCAGAATCCGAAAGCCCATAAACTTTTTCTCTTGCTGCACTTTCTTTTTCATTAATGTCTTTTTGCTGTTTTAAAAGTTCGGTATATTGAGAGCCAACAAGAGTGGAAGTTTGTAATTTAGAAACTTTTTCCCCTTCTTCTTTAAGAAGTTCATTTTGCCCCTCTTCATTTAAAGTTAACAGACCAGATTTATCAGTAGTAATATATTTGGCTAATTGAGGATAAGTTTCAAGCAACTTAACAACTTCTTCATTAGCTTTAATTAATTGGTCCTTCCATTCACTTGTGCCAACTGTTAAATCTTCTAAAGATTTAACTATTTCATTATAATTATCAAAAGATTCCTGTAAATCATCATAAGCCGTTTTCGCATCGTTAGCAGCTTCTTTAGAATCTTTTAAGGCTTGGGTGGCTTGCTCAATTTTATATTCAATTGAAGCTTTTTTAATTGCATCGGCAACCCACCAGATGGCTCCAGCTATAGCTGCTAGTCCTGCTAAAACCCAACCTACTGGCATTGATGCTATAGCGGCATTTAAAACTGAGGTCGCACTTGCTGCGCCATTGGCAGCAATAGCCTCCACCTCTTCTGCCGAAGCTAATCCTAAAGATTGCATTATTGCTAATCTTTTTGCTTTATTACAGAATAGTAATGCTGCATAAGACCTTGCTTTTATACCAATACCAACATTTTCTTGATTATTTTCTGCGATTAAGTTTAAGAAATAACGCTTAGAACCATCAGATAATTCATCATTAAGACTTATTCTCTCTGATATTTTTGCGGTATCTTTATTTAAATAAAGAAGAGATTGTTTATTGGTGTCAAGTCCTAACTTTTGAATTGAATTAAGACCTTGTTGTGTAGCACCTAAATTTTTAAAGATATTTGTTCTTTCTTTATATAAATTATTAAGAGAAGCTACAGATTGTTCGACTGCCTCCCCTTTATTAGCTTTATCTGAACCCAAATATCCAAGTGCATTTCCTATAGCGAATTTATCATCTTCAGATACGGCATTTTTTAATTCGTCTCTAGCGGCTTGGAAAAGTTTTGCCGATTGCTGATATTCTAAAGTACTTTGTTTTACTTTGTCAGAGGCCTGTGATATTTGTCCTTCAAGTCCAGAAATCTTACCTAAATCATCCATAACTGAAACTTGAGCTTTTGAAGGTTCTGTATTTTTACCAATTAGAGAGTTAAATTTATCTCCGAGTGTTTTAGCAGTTTTTTCGGTTTTGTCTTTATCTTTAAGGACGCCATCCATAAAGTTTCCAACCCAATCTAAACCTGCTTCAAAGCCTTTTTTGCCAAGCTTTAAGCCAACGATGATTGTACCAACTCTAAAAAGTCCTCCACCAAAGTCGCCTAAGCTATCTGCAATATTATTAATAACTGATAGTAAGTTTGTTAACGCATCAACTACAAATTTGATAGCATCACTGTTAGCCAGACCCATAGCGAATCTATCCCATTCATCTTTTAATCTAGCCAACTTGGCATCCATAGATTCCATAGTTTTTTCAAACTGAACGGCAGATGCACCAGCACTGTTGTTTGCGGCATCAACCAATTCCATTGTACGGTCATAGTTATCCATCATTGCTATGAAACGTGACTGCTGTCTACTACCAGCTGCCATAGTTGCAACATATCTTTGGGTTGCGATATCAAGACTATCCCATTTACTCGCTAACTCTAAGAAAATTTCATCCAGACCTTTAGCTCCAGTAAAGAAGTCTTTCAAAGAGATACCAACCGACTTTAATGCGGCGTCAACTTTATTGATATTAACTTCTTCTCCTTCCACATCAAAGATTTTAGAAGGGCTAGATTTCATTTCGGTAAAACGAGCAATGATTGTTTTCATAGCTGTACCTAGATTTTCAGCCGATTCACGAGTTGTCTCACCTTTCTACCGTCCCTTTCGGGATACTTTAACACTTATTTAAAAGTCGGAGTAGACTATACCATCAACTAATTAATTAGTTGCCCCTTGGTAGTCGTTGAGAGCTTTAAATTCATTTGCTTTTTCTTTCTTTCTATTCATATAAATTGTGGCGTTATTATAAAGATAATTGATTATATCTTTAATGTCTTGTTTAGCTTTAAAAGATATTCTAAAATTATTTCCACAAGAATATAATTTTTTCTCTTTGTTTAATTCTTTTAATATCTGTTCTAAAAAGAATTTAGAAGAAATAAAAGAAATTTCCCATTCTGGTTTTTCTTTATTACCTCTTTGATATTTATTAATACTCCCATCTCCATCAAAATATCCTCTGATAAAATGGTTTCTTAATTCCCTTGGAATTAATTCAAATTTTATTTGTAAAGTTAGACTTTTTTTAGGTGTTATTCCAAGTTCATTTAAAGCTGAACAAAATTCTTTACAATTTACATCTATATAACAAGAATGATTATTTGGTCTTATTGCTTCTTTTATAGGATTATTTCCTTCAATAGATTTTTTAAATTTTTCTAAGTGAGAATAATCTCGAATGTTTAATTCTATTCTCATTTTTAAAAAATCTTTACGGATGTTTCCATCGGCGGCTATAAAACCCGCCCAATAAGCTTTTTCTTCTGTATCAATCTTATTAAAAAATTTTTTATTATATTTATACATTTCTATCATCTCCTATAATAAGTGAAATTTATGATAGAAAGTATACATTCTGATAGAAAATACAAGATTTAAATCTCTGCCGATTATCCAATCCTTAGCGTTTTTACCATCTCTCGGTCATTACCCTCAAGGTTCTTCGGTAGCTAAGGCTCTAAGGAACTTCCGGCATATTCAGGGTTCAATATAACATCACTGTTATAAGGGACTGGTTATGCTATCCTCGTGTGAATAGCAAAGTTAATCATTTGAGCAAGAAAGGCTGTAGTTGTCTCAAATTCCATATTTGCTGAGTGAGCAATTGAAGCAGTTCTTGTCATAGCAGAAGCTAATTCATTAGTATCAGATGCGGTAACTGCGGCTAATTCAGAATAAACATCATTAACTCTTTGAGCTGAAGTTTCGTTCAATTCCATATTAAAACCACGCAAAGCGGCGGTCATAAGGTCAGTAGCTTTTGCGTTATCCAAATTAGCGATACGAGCCATCTTCATCGTTTCAGTACCAATCTGGGTAGCCTCATTTACATCAAGACCCTGCTGATAATAAAGAGTTAATGTTTCGTATGCACCTTTAATTGTAGTACCTAAATCTTCTGCCATTCGAGTGTATTGAGGTAATTTATCCCACATATCGCTGACATTAAAATTAGTAACTACGGCAGTTTCTGTCATAGCCTCATCTAGGTCTTGAACAGTTGTAAAAGCTGACCTTACCGCTCTTTGGAACAAATTAATTGTATTTTGTAGACCGAAGAAATATTTAACTTGCTGTCCTAATTGTTCGACTTCTTGTCTAGCATTTTTTAAGGTTTCAGCTGAGCGACTAACTTGATTAATGGTAGTCCCCATATTTCGAATAGGTTCTTTTGTCTGTTCAGAAGCTGTACCAATTGATTTAATTGCAGAGCTAACTTTTTCTAAATCTTGTTCAGGTAAATTTAATATAGCACTTTTAATCTCTTCAATTCCTTTTCCAGAAAAATCTAAAGAGGTTATTTCTGTTAATTTTTGTCTTAAATTATTTAGATGAGTTTCAGAAGTGGAAAGATTATCTATTTCTGCTTTTAATTCACTAATTTTATTTTCCCAAGCGGATATTCTTGCTGTAACACTAGTAATACTACTATTATTATTATTAATTTGAGTATTAAGAGAGGTAAGATTTTGTTTTGCGATTTTAAGCTCTGCCCCTACTTTCTCTAAACTAGCACTTAAATCAGTATATTCTGATTTATTGTAGGCTTTTTGTCCACTTTCGTCACGAAGTTTTTGTTGTTGTTTTTTAATATTTGTTTGCTCGTTTAATAGTTTATTATACTTATCGCTGGCTTGAACTTGTTGTTGAGCCAAAGCAGCACCAGACTTTTTTAAAGACTCTTCTTGAACTTTCGCATCTTCTAATTTCTTCTCATAGCTCTTTATAGAATTGATTTTATTTTCTATTGCTGTTTTTGTGTTATTAACAGCATTATAATATTTTTTTAATTCAGTCGTAGCTTTACTTGTTTTTTCGATAGTATCTTTAGAAATTAAACTTCTTATAGGTTTTCCATTTAATTCGTCAGTGTATCCATTAATTATTTTAAGCAAGGCTTCTACTTTCTTATAAGAAGAAGTTATTTTATTAACATCAGAAGGTCCTTTTATTTCCATATTAGAAGCTTCTGTTAATTTTTGTATTTCATTATTAATTTTTTTAAAGGTGCTATTAATTTCTGTAGTTAGACCTTTAGATAAATTAATTTTAGAAAAAGAATCTTGCATTGTTTGAACGCTAGTTTTTAAGTTAGATAAATCTACTTTTGCGTCAAACACTATATTTACTCTTTTATCTCCCATTTTGTCCTCCTAATAAAAAAATCGACATTAACCAGTAAGTTAATGTCGATTTATTATAAATCACTATCTATATCGTCATTTAAAAAATATTGTTCAAGAACAATTTTATTACCTCTTGAACCAACGGGAATTCCAACTAATGAAAAATTAGCTACCATTGGTGAAGCATTCTCTCCCAGAGTCATAGATAAATCAGACATCAACTTTACTTTAGGAATTTTTATTATTCCTGTTTTTATATGTCCAGTAACATCATCCTGAGTCTTTGTCTTAGCTTCTAAGCTTAAAAACCCAGAAATTAATTGTTGTCCAATTACTACTTTTTCTCCACCATTAGTATAGTTAAAGTTATAAATTGCCCTAATATTTGTGAAAGGGGTATTAATTTTATAGACTTTATCTTCTACTTTGCTATAATTAATTTTTTCTTGCGTTTCTTTATCATAAAGAAATAATTTATCAGCTGGAATATATTTTAAAGTAACTAATCCGTTTTCATCACTCTCAAGATTATTTTCAGTTTGTGTTACCTTTATTGGAGTTTTTGTGTATTTTAAAATTTTAGAGTTACTTAATAGAGCAAACTGTTCTTTAGAAAAAATTCCGTTTGAAAAATTAACAGTAACTTCCTTAGTTTCTTCCCAAAAAACTCTATCTTGGTTGTTATATCCGCCCGATGCACGAATTTTATTTTTAATTTCATTAAAGTTAGAAATGGTGATTTTATCAAAAAGAGCAATTGTTTCTCCTTCCTCAAATACTTTTCCAAGTATCTCTATAGGATAAGTAAGTTTTAAATGCATATCATACAACTCTTTGAAACCTAATTCTTTCTCCATAATTCCTCCTAAAAAAATAAACGGCAAAAGCCGTTTATTTTATATTAGACTTGTGCGTCTTCAATAGCTCCTGTTATACTATACTTAACAAGCTTCATCATCTTACCGTCTGATGGACGCATAACACGAAGATTCATATTAAATACTGAGGGGTCTCCTTCAGCTTCAAGAGTAATTGTATTCTCTGACTGAACCTTAGCCTTTTGTATTATGAATTGGAAAAATTCGTCTTTACCTGTTACTTCAGAACGAGCATAAGTATCTCCTGTTACATAATAAGTACCAGGGAAAGAATTGGCTGAAATTTCAATCTCTTGACCATCTACTGCTAATTCAGAAACTAAGAAATAAGTTTCACCGGCTGTTAAAGTTGTTGAAGCTGTTGAATCTGCGAGAGTTTTCTTAGTACCCTTTTCTACTCCCTTCGCATCATAAACCTTTGCGTCATCCGGAACTGCTACTACCTTTCCGCCCGGAAGTTCAATATTTGTAGGAACTGTTTTTCCTTTAAAAGTGATTGTTTTAGTGATTTTTGTAGCTGATGAAAGAGTAGAATCACCAAACATAATAGCTAAAGATTTAGCAGAGAATAGAGCATCTTCTAGAGTAACTGTAATTTCCTTACCATAGTCCCAAATAATAAGTGGTGGATTACCTTTACCGCCTCTAGCTTCAGCTTCTTCTGCTGTCTGTTCTATTGTTGATACTTTTAAGGTATCTAAATAAAGAACTGCAGCACCACGAGTACCATCGGAATTAATATCATAAAAAGTTACATCAGCGACTTCTTTGATACCATATCTTTCTAGTATGTTAGCCATATTATAGCCTCCTATTCATTTAAATTTTCTATCCAATATTTAGGTTTAACTTTTTTGGAGTCGGCGCCGGCTAATAAACTTTGGATATCTAAGTTATAAGCCTCTTGATGTCTTTTTCTATCCATAAGTCGGACTCCTGCGACATATGGTATCTGCCTAATATTAAGTGGATTAATACCCAAATCCATACAGCAAATTGACTCCATTATAGTATTTAAAGAAATTCCCTTTCCAGATTTTGCTTTAATTTTATCTCTATAACGAGCTTTTGCTTTAATACGAGCAATACGTGGGTCTTCATCTGCAACATATTCCTCAACCATTTCGGCCCCAGAAGCAAGTCTGATTAAGTTTTGAAAGTCAAAAAAGTCTTCTTTATTTATCAATCGTAACTCATCTAAAGAGGAGATTGAAATTATAGTTTTATTAAAATCGCCAACCATAATTGCATTAGCATTAAATAAAAGAGTTACTGGTTCTTTAATAAAAAATTCTATACCTTTTTGGACTTTTTGAGCATAATCTTCATTACTGGCTGCAGTAGCCATTATATACTCGAATGGAGTTGGCATTTTCTCCACTTTATCAAATAGATTTTGTTCATTAAACATATCTAATATATCTTCTTGCTGAAGAAATAAAATTGAACGATATAAAGGAAAAAATTTATCTTTTATATCTAAAAAAGTTGGAGGATAAACAAAAATATCTTTTTTTTTAAACTCAACAGGTAAATTTAAAAAAAATAAAGATAAAGCTTCAGATTTATTAATCATAGCTAGTTATTTTGAAAACCTGTTGATAACAGGATACTTCTGTAGTTAAAAAATTTAAAGAAAAATCTCCTCCACTAATTTTTCCTAACCCATTTACACTTTTATCTTTTAAGCTTTTTTGAATTTCACCCATTATAGCAAATGGGCGTAAATTGCTATCTTTTATAGTCCATTCAGTGAAAGGAACAAAATTTTCTACTACGATTGTAATATCTTTAAATTCAGAATTAATTAAATTAATATCGCCGCCCTCAACTCTAATTGCAACAATAGAGTTAGCGGTTTCTTTAGTATCTACATAAGGAACTATTTTAATTAATTTACTTTTTATTTCTTTATTCACTATATCTAAAGGAATATCATTCTCAGCCAAAGGATTTTTATTATTATAATATAATAATTTAATAAGATTTTGATTAGCTAAAAGCCTCTGCATAATTTTTTGTAGGTTAAGACCTATTTCCATACAATTTCTAACCATTTATTCACCCTCCTCTAACCAATAAATGTCCTCTTTTTTATCTTCTTCATTGATTTCAGGTAAAGGACTCTTATCCATTATATAAATAGGGTCAACTGTAACATATTCAACACCTGGGGTTGAAATAATATCATATCCAGTTACTCGATAGCCTTGTTTAATATTTTTAATCGTAATTTCAAAATAGCTTTGTTTTTGGAGATTTTCGTTTAATGGTAGGATTAAAAAATTAGAATTACTATCTTCTAAATATATTACATTAGCACTGTTTGATTTAATAGTATCCGTAATTGCCGCTGTACCTTTACCGTGAAAATATGCCCAACTTTTTACTATTGTACCTTCTTTATTTTTCCACATAATCTTATGTGTCATTTTTAATACTACATAACGGTTATAGCCGCTAGTTCGCATATTTTCTAGCCAATATACCATCCATCTTTCTTCTTCTTTGGTTTCTTCATTGGTAATTTCTAAAATTGTTCCATTAGGAATAATTAATTTTCTTCTAGTCAATAGATAATGTAAAGTTTCTGTAGAATCTTGTTTATAAGGCTCTAAACTACCTACTTGTTCTTCTTCTTCAAGTAAAAAGGTTACTCGATAAATTGTCTTCTTCAAATAGTATTCAAACTGGTGTTCTCTCTCCCCCTGAATCCTTGTTTGATAAGTAGAACCAAATTTATTTAATCTTTTTCTATAAATATCATTATAATACATTATTTTTCGACCAAAGACATACAATCAAAGATTGTACTTCTAAAATATTTATATTTTAAATATCGGAGAGAAGATAGTTTATAAAATAATATATAATAATTTATTGTTTTTTGCTCATTAGAATATCCTAATAATTCACAAAGAATAGAATCTAAAAAAGTTTCCCATTCCCCATTTTTTTCAAACTCGCATAATAAACCATATAATTTACTTTTAAATTTATTAGTATATCCCTCTTTCATATCTGCCACATAGTCACTCATCTTTACCACCTGCCAGTTTCTGATATGGAAAAGGTTTATTATCTATTGCTCGATAATAAATACTTTCATAATCTTTCGCATTTTTCTTTTCTTGTAACAGTAAATTACTAAATTTATCAATTAAATTAGCCTGAGAAAAATCCCTTTCATCGTATAAAGGTTTAACATTTTTCCAATCCATTATTACTCGATTTAACCACTCAACTTTCATATAAGTAGCTAAAATCTGAATTTCTCTATTGTTTAAGCTTGAAACAAAATTATTTTCTTCAATTTCTAAACTTTTTTTAGGGAATCTAAACCATGGTATAGCGGCGTCAAGAAGAGTTCTCCAATCTTCATTAACCTCATTGCTCGTCCAGAGCTCCCATTCATCATCTGTCATTCTCCCTAAAAAAGCATCATACACTTTTTTTAAAGGAGTCATATTAGTCCTCCTTACTATCTCTGTTTAGTTTAATAGCGGAAATTATATCTATATCTGTATATTTTTTAAGTAAGTCGCATCTATTTAAGTCAGAAATTTCGTGTTCGATAGCATAATCAACTAATTGAAAAATCTGCTCTCTAGGAAGTTTCTTTAAAAGTTCTCTTAGCTCTTGAACTGGGGCAAGAGTTAAGTACCTTTTTTTCTGAGAATCAGTTAAAACAATAATATGAGGTTCTTCGCCCTCTTCCTCTAAACCTAAATCAATTTTATCTCTTAATTCATCAATTCCAAGTATGCCTTGCTTGAACATATATTCTACACCATCTTCATAAAGAAGTTGCTGTAAAGTTTCAAAAGGAATAGCTTTTACTGCTCCTTTCTTTTCCCAAGTCCTTGAAAATCTTAAATCATTGCTCTTAATACCAACTCTACCGTTGGTTAAATTTTTAACCTTTACAATTCTATTTTCCATTCTAATTACTCCTTTTACTCTTTATTTTTTAAAAAGGAGGAGAGAACCTCTCCTCCCTTTCTTATATATTAAAGGTCATAAACCTCTGAATATGTTTGTGCAATACCAGTATTCTGATAAATTGCCCAATCATGATGACTATGAATAGCAGCACCAATTTTTCTATATACATGCATTTCTAAAGAATTATCTCTATTCTTAAAGTCATTGATTTGAGTACCACCCTCAAGAACAAGTTTAACTACCTTTTCCTTACCTGTTGGTAAAATATAAGCGATTTGAGGGTCAATTTGAGTCTTTGTGTTAGTTTCATCAATGAAAGACTGAGGAATCTGGACAATTGTTGTACCACGGAAAATATTAATGTATCCAGTCTTATGAATTGCATCAATATCATCTGGATGGTATACACCTTGATAATTTGTTCCTACAGGAACGATTGCATCGGGACCCATTGCTGCAATGAACTCAGGTGGAGCAAAAATAATTGCATTGCTACCATAAGCTCTAACTACATTAATAAGCTTAACCATTTCATCTCCATTAAACGAAGAACCTGTAAACTTATTTGCTGCCGGACGGCCCTTAGCGTTAATTGCTGCACGAAGAGCCTTTTGTACTTCTCCGAACATAGAATCAGTAAGTCCTTCAGTAATAATTTCCATTACATCTGACATTACTTCAGCACCATCTAACAGTCTTTCAAAATCGACTGTTACAGCGCCACCTACTGCATAAGCAGATACTTCATAGCTACCTCTGTCAAGTCTAAAGGTTTCGTATACACCAGAAAGACCAACTTGAGTAAGGAATTGTTTTGCTCTATTTTTACCAAGTCTTGTCTTAAAGATAGCTTTCTGATTTTGTCCAACTACCTGAATATCAGCAAAACCACCCATTGCAGAAATAACATTATTAGGAACGATTTCATCAGCAGTATCAATTATAATCTGATAAATGTCGTATCTATTTTTCATAAACATATTTACTGAGCCAGCTAATTCTTTTAATCCATCTTGTATAGCTTGGTTAACCGAATTAACAGAAAAGTTTGCCGGAGCAGTCTTTTTTGCAGAGTACATAGCTAACTCTTTTAATTTTTCTAAAGTCATAATCTATTTTCCTCCTTATTAACCAATACACTGGAATTTTATACCAAATTGTCCATCTGGCATTGTAGTACCTTTTACCACTTTAAGAATTGGAGAAGTTGTAGGTTTAGTATCACTAACCACATGAGTGCCATCTGTATGATAAGTAGCATAAAGTGGTGTAGTCTTTAACTTTTCTACAGTACAAGCTTCTTTAAGCTTATCATCGTCTGTAAATTTTTCTGCATCATAACTAATTGTATTAGCCGTATAAGTATCTCCTAAAGTAAGGTAACCCATACGAGGTAAAAAAGTACCGGGTACTAGACAGAAATTTTTTAAACCGTCTTCTCTCTCGTCATACATATGTTCTGATGAATAGTGTAATGCAATTGGTAAAGCAGTGGCAGCTGTAGGCAAACCAATAGTACGAGTAGTTTTATCAACTGTATAAAGCATACCATTTTCAGCCGGATTAGCTTTTGTAAAAGAAGTTGAATCTAATTTACATTGAGCTTCAATTCTACCATCTCTACGAAAAGTTACATTATTTAATTCAACTTGTCCATAGCCATCAATTGCTAGTCTTTGAATTGCCATTATTATTTCCTCCTATTTACTTTTGTTCATAACGAGATAAGATTTCTTCAATTCCTGTAGTAGGCTCTTCTTTTGGGATTCTAAATCCCGGCTGTGTTTCAAGAGCAAAAACAGAAGGATTTTCTTTAACTGCGGCATAAGCCAGCTCTTTATCTAAGCCTTCTACAGTATACTTATCTTTGTTTTCTTTGAAATTAGCTAAAACATCTTCTGAAATAGTTTTAGAATATTTTTGAAGTAAACTATCTTTTTCAGAATTTTCTATATTAGTTTTGTAAGTTACAAGCTCTTGGTTGTTTTGTTTTAATGTTTCAATTTCTCCTTGAGCTTGAGTAAATTTTCCCTCAATAGCTTCTTTTTCTCCTATTAAAGTACTTTTCTCTATTTGTAAAGTAGAAATAGTATCTTCTTTCTCTTTAATTTTGATTTCAAAATTAGAAATTTTTTCTTTTGAATCTTTAGCCTCTTGTAAAGTATTACTAAAGTTTTCATCTACTTTTTCCAAAGTATTGTTATTTAAAGTGCGTAAAGTTTCAACAGCAGATTTTTCTGATTCACTAAGATATTCTACATATACAGATGTAATATCTCCTAGCTGAATTGTATCATTATCTTTTGTATAACAAACTTTATAAGTTTTCTCATCTTCGTATTTTTTTACAATAGCATAATTATCATATACATCTAAAATACTATATTCTATAATATAATCATTTTCCTCATTATATTTAGTATTTAATGTACACCAAATTTGCTCATACTTTTGAGAATCTGATAAATTAAATTTAACTTTCATAAGTTTTTTTCCTCCATCATTCTGTTTTTTTGCTTCGAGTTGTTGAATAAATTTTGTCATTTTATCATATAAGGTAAAGAATGCTGCGCCCTCAAAACAAGGCTCTACATCCTCTCCCAATACTTGCAAACCTAAAAAGCAAGCATCTTGATAAATAAAATATCTACCACCATCAATGATTGACCATTCCCCTTTTATAGAGGGGGCGTATAATTCCATAGATTGTGGTTTTCCAACAATATCTGATGCCTCTTTATATAAACTAGTAAATAATAAAACATCTACACAGGCATAAGTTCGTTCTATTCCGTCTTCATCTAAAAATTTTTCCCATTTTAGGTTAGGATTTTCTGGAACTATACCGTAAATTTTTCCTATATCATTTGCCGCACCATGGTCAGTAAAATCTTCATCAGATTGGCTATAAATACCTTTAATTGGTACATAACTAATGGTTGATAAAAGTTTATCGGCAAATTCATCAGTGATATAGCCGCCATTACGATTAGCTTTTTTGTAAAAAATTCTACATCTAGCTTTAGATAAAACTTCGTTATACTTTTCCAATTGACTATAGACAACCACTTGGAAATTATTAATATTTCGATTCATTAATTGCCTCCTTGATTATCTAAAGATTTTTCATTTTCGATAGTTCGTGGTGATTTTTCATCTTCTTCTTTTTTAGGAGCACCACCGACATCGCTGACATCGCCACTTTGAGTATATGCAGTAGATAGAGGAATTAATAAATCAGATAGTTTTAAAACATCGTTTTCTAAAGCCTTTATATTACATAAATCACTTTGAGAAAGACCCGCTGCAATCGCTGGCAAAATAAAACTATATCCAGAATTAGCTAAAGACAAAGAAGATTTTAAATAATCTTTATAATTATAATTAGTAATTGGTAATATATTGTATTTAAATTCTATAATATTATTAGCAAAAACAGTGTTAATAATATTAGTTAAATAATTAGAAAATTTATTAATTAAAGGACTCATAAAAGCTGTATCATTAGTAATAGAATTTTCTAAAGATAAATTACCAGTGGCGGCGAATAATTGACTGCTAGCACCTGCTTCGTAATAAATATTATTAACCATTTTTTCTAAATTACTAATATTATTATCGTTAGTAGTTTTTGAAGTGGCTATTTCTGCATCAGTATAAGTTGTTAAAATATCAACATTCTTATTTTTTTTGAGCATTTGAACTGCGCCATTGTGCATAATTTCAGCTTCTTCTGGCTCAAATAACAATGCTCCATCATTGGTATGAGGAACTTTTTGAATAAGAATTTTTTTAATTTCATCCTTATCTCTTTCCATATCAAGCTGCACAGCTTCATCATAAAGAATTGTAGCTGGGATTAATGATAAAAATAAGGGTCTACCATCATACATAGAAAAACAAATGGTTTTCTCAACTGGGAGCATAACCCATTTATTTGCCGTCTTTCCATCGTGGAACCTTTTATAAGCTCTTTGAACATTTTTAGGATAGGCAGCTAAAGCACTGGCCCTGTCGCCTTCGTCATTAATTCTACTAAAATAAGTCACATCAAATTCTATTAAATCATTATTATTCGCATCTTTAAAATTAGAGGAACAATATCTTATTGGTAAATCTAAAACTGAAAAATTTTTACTATCCAAATTGACTACCAATCCATAATAAGCCCCGTTAATTAAAGCTCTTAAAGCACAATTATCTAAAAAACTAGGAATACCAATTTTCTCACAAAAAGATAGTGCTTTATAATATCTATCTTGTAAGCTATCTTCTGTTAGTTTTCTTTTTCTTTTTAATACTTTTGGGATTAATATTCCCTCGTATTTAAAGATAGTCGCATAATAAATTAAAATTCTGCGATAAAAACCATTTTTATAAAAGTAATTTTGAGACAAGGTTCTCTGTTCAGTTAAGGAACCTGACTCAATAATCTTCTTTATTTCATCTAAGCTATAATCTTTACAAGGTTGTCTTAGATTTCGGCTACTCCATATCCCATTAGAATAACTATTATCATTTGTAGCAATCATATCTGTAAAAGCTTTTTTAAAAGTTTCTAATGTAAAATGTTTTATTTGTTCAGGCTTATTTACTTGACTTTCATCCATAAATTAACCTCCTGAAAAGAAAATAAGTTTACGAGTGCCAGAACCGTTTCCAAATCTTCTTCTACGTTTATAACTTTCTTCTTCAAGCTCCTTAATTCTCCATAGACCATAAGCAAATGAATAATACTTATCATCTGGAAAACGAGTGTTAATTGACTCTAAAACAATATCCATTCCCGTTCTTTTTAAGCGTAAATTTGCCATTTCTTCAAAAAGTTTTGTTGTCATTTCGTGAGGCAAAAGTCTTTTTATACGCTGTTCCGGTTTCATTTTTCGACCAATTTTTGTTTCAAGTAAGGCATTTTTTGCTGATTGTTCAGTAATCAAAAAACGCACCGTGCCGCCATTTAAACGAGAATAGGCATTACCATTAATTTGAGATTTTAAACTACCACTAGCTTTAATTCCGTATAAAATTTGTAAAGCTTCTTTTGGTTGAACTTTTTTATAAGTATCATCATTATGGAAACCATATGCCGGGTAAGATTCTCCAAACTCATCAATTTGAGTTCTAATCATTTCATCTGCAAAACCAACACCTAAACCATTTGTATCAATAACTACCTCTTTTGGTTTAAAATCTCTAATAATTCTTTTTAATTCAATTGCTTGTTGATAGAAAGTTTTTGCCTTTATATTTTTACCCAATATGAAAATATTAACCAAAGAACAATAATATTTTCCACCTTGAATTTTAACTTTAAAGACACTACAAACTGTTTGGTCATGAATTCTACCTACGTCTACTGATAATAAGTAAAATTGTGAAGTTCCCTGTCTAACAGAAAAGTGCGTTTCTGGATTTTTTAATTTTCGATATTTTTGTAATTTATCAAAATTAAACCAAGAATCCTCGCCTCCGCCAGTCCAGACCGACATATACTCACGAGCAAAGGTTTCTTCATTGTAAGAGGGTGACATCTGTAATTCTTTAATATAAGAACGGTCTAGCAAACCGTGCATTACAGGAACTCGATAATCGCATCCCCAAACAAAAGCTTCTTTAGGATTAATAATTTGCATTTCTAATAAATCAATAAGCTTCATATAAGCATACGAAGATTTAACTCCTGCCGAAGTCATATAAAGTTGTTGTTGGTTGGGTTCGTTTAAATTAACTTCTCCTAATACAGTTCTTCTTGAAACATTCATTAAAGGAAGAACTACCGAATTTAAGATTTCGCCATCATGGTCACGAACCTCGTCTATTAACCCGCCATGTCTTCTTCCGCCACGTTCCGAGTCTAATGCACCGACTACGTCAAATAGGGATTTATTCCGAAAAAGCAAACTAATATAATCTTTTCCAAAAGAACCCTCACCAATAATTTCTTTTTTGAGAAGAGGATATTTATCCCAAATCTCAAAAATTTTATCTTTAGCTATTTTTGCAGACTGGTTTTTGCCGGGAGCACAAATAAATCTTTTGGTTCCGGGCAAGAAAATACATTGTAAATAAATTGCTAAAATAGATAAAAAAGTTTTGGAAAAGGCACGGCAAGCCGTAACATAATGGTATCTATATCTAAAGCACGCCCGCAAGAAAATTCTTTGATAAAAGAATAAATGGAAATTTGAATCTGAGGGAGCGATTATATCAAGAAAAATATCGGGATAAGCGATGAATAAATCCATATAACGCTCAAAAAGCTCAATATGCTCTAAAAGATAGCTTTCGGTTAAAATAAAACCTTTGTCAATTTCAATTCCATCTTTTTTTTCTTTTGTAACTGTTTCCTCTAATTTATCCAAAGTTGACTGAGAGAAAAGACTAAATTCTTCCGCCATCTTCTACCTCCGCAACAAAGCCGTCATCATCGTCAAAGACTTCATCAAAGCCAGCTTTTTCATACATATCTAAATCATACTCTTTATTAGTATTGTAATAATCTTCTGATTGCTTTGCTTCTTTTAATTGTTTAACTCTACGCTCTATATCTTCTGAAATACCACTTTCGTTAGTATAAAGTCGTTGATTAAAAGCTTCAATATTTTGCATAGTTTCATCAACTATATCTTTACTAACATCATCATAAAATTTAGGTTTCCATCCTTTCTTTTCTAACCAGCGGCAAAGCTCTCCAACTGATTCAAAGTCACTAGCACTTTTTACATTCTTGGGTGTAAAGTCAGCCAATTTAACTAACTTGTCATATGAAGCTAATAATTTATCAAAGTCTGTTCCAGACCTTATTCGGCTATCAATTAAAAGAGAAATCTTACAAATTTTCTTAGCTTGGTCCATTGAAATTTTTCCATTAACATTTTGAGTATTTAGGATACCTTGCAACAAATCTTCCAAATATTCAAGTTCTTCTTCACAATAGTCCGGTCCCCATTTAGCTTGAAGTTCCTTTAAGTGCTTTTCCTTAATTTCAGGTAACTCATTTTCAATGACCTTGGCGGCTTTTAGTTCTTTAAATTTTTGAAAATAATCTCCCCATCCTAAGCTCTCATATTCTTGAGATTTAAAAACATTGCAATAAATGGGAAATACATCATCTCCATTATCCTTGTGAAGTCTCTCAAACTCTTGAGGAACAAAAGGTATATCCAAATATTGGCAAAGCTTATCAACATAAACCCAATTAAAGTTATTTTCCCTTAATAAATTTTTAAGACAGCTTGTGCAAAAGGGAACAATACCATCGGGATAAAAAAGTGACCGTGTCGGCAGAAACTCTTCTATTGGTAAAGTACTGCCGCAATGCTCACATTTTTTAAATAAAATTTTTTTAGCTTTAACTTTAGGCTGAAGGCTCATTTTCTTCACCTTCTTTTTTAACTTTTGGTTCGACTTTTGGTTCGACTTTTTGGTTAACTAAATTTTTCTTTTTTCTCTTTGAAGAATTAATCGCTTGTTTTAAGACCTTAATTGTATCTCTTCTTTTCTTTTTACTCGAAAGACAGAATTGTTCTGTTGTATCTGCTAAAATTTCATAAAAGTCTTTTGGAATTGATTTTCCATCTTTATCTTTTTCTTTCTTAACCATTTCAACCTTAAAGAATCTAACTACTCCTAGAAATTCAATCTCTGAAAGTTTAGAAATTAAAAGAAGAAAATTGGTAATTTCTTTTTCGGGAATTTTAATTTGTTTTTGTTGAGAATTTGAGTTTTTTTCGATTACGCTCATCTTTATCACACTCCTTGCATCTATTAGAAAATCCATCTTTAGAACGACTTTTTCTACAATAATTTTTAGTGGAAATTAAAAAGGTACGGCCGCATACTCTGCAATCTTTGAAGTTTTCTGGAAAGAATAAATTTCTAATAAGTTCTTCGTGGTAGGCGGCAGCGGCGTTAATCTCTCCTATAATTTTTTGTTTAAAAAGTGTTGAAATATAGTTTGCGGTATAAGTTTTCTGAAATTTTTGATTAATAAAATCTGCTATTTTTTGGTTTGGAATTTTCTTTAATTTTAAGTCCAAAATTTGATATAGGTAATCTGGTAAATTGGCTTCTTTTAAATAAAATTTTAAAGTCTTAAAAAGAAAGGGAGAGGTTTCTTCTATATCTTCTAAAACAATTGAATCATAGACTTCGTAAAAATGAGTAAATAACCCATAAAGGTGGTCTGGATTTTTAAAGTCAAAAAAGTTTTGATTTTTTCTTTGGTCTTGAAGTTTCCAATAAAGAGAGGAAATTAATCTAAGCTCTTCCTCCGAATATGCCGACGGGCGCAACTCAGAAAAGGGTTTAAAAACCAGTTGAGAGAAAGAAGAATTGTCTTGAAATCCTAAAGGGAAAACGGGAATTTCAACTCCAAATTTAGGAATTTCTTCTGGGGTTATAACTAAATTAAAACTCTCAACTAAAACTGGGGTTGAATAGTTATCTCTAAGTGTGTATTGCTCCGTTCTAAGTTCAACAAGACGATGGCGAAGTTTTAGGTAAGAAAATTGGTTGAGAGAAGTGGCTTTTTCTTTAAGAGAAAGCTGTTTTTCCTCATCAATGCGGGAAAGAAGTTCTGGTCGAGGTGGTAACTTTCTTTTCCCCGTTTTTAAATCGTAAAAGTTAAGAAGAAGTTCAAGTTCATCAATTTGTTTAAAAAGAGAGAGAAAAGTTTTTTGAAGTTCTGGTGTAGCTTCTTTTAGAGCTTCCTCCCTAGAGAATTTTTGCTTCTTAACTTTAAGAGGGGTAGAATTAATGTGGCGAACTTGATTCTCATTAAAGGTTGGGGATTCAATTAAAGCATTAAGACTTTCCTCTGGGCGCCGAGTCCAAGTTTTATTCTTTGTATCAATTTGGATTTCTTTTTTTTGGTTACAATTTAAACCGTCTTTATCTTTTCCCCACAAAAGATAATTAGAAATGGTTTCCAATTCTGTGGGAGTTAGATTTTGTAATTTTGAATTAATTAAGTATTTGTGTAAAAATTTTGACCTTTCTTCTCCAGATTCGAGAGAGAAGTCAAGGTTTAGTCTGTTCATTTTATTCCTCCATTTTAGATTAAAGTTATCCTTTAAGTTAATTATACACTAAAAAAGTTCCAAAGTCAAATTTTAGAAATTGTGAATTTTAGACAAAATGTATAATTTTAAAAGCAGAATTTTAGAAAAAATTGCTAAAGAAATGAAAATTGGGTTCAGTGGGATTTTTTGCCAGGGCGTTTCTGAACAGTCCAAAAAAAGTAGGTTATTTCATAAAACATACCCGCCCTTTATAAAATTTATAAATATATAAGTAAAAAAATAAAGGCACTATAAAGTGCCTTTACTTTTAATTAAATTGTGGAATATCGTATAACTCCGTTTCGCCCTCATAGGTAACAGTTATATTTTTTTTGTTGGGAGTATAGTCAATCTGTAAATTTGATAATACTAACATTGTAGTTATATTATATGTAACTATTGCAACGGTAATGATTGCAAATAAAATACTTATGATTTTTATAAACATTTTCATTTTTAACACCTCTTTTTTAAACCTTTATAGTTAGATTATAAAAATCGCAAAACTCAAGTAAATTCATTGAATTATTGAGTAATTCCATTACTTTATCAACCATTCTGAAACTGTTGATATTTTGCAAACTCATCTTATAAGTAAATGAGTTTGTTTTTTTCTTTTTTCTTAACAATCCTAACTCTTTAATAGTTTTAATAAAAGTATTTTTATCTAACACTATTGTGTTATATAATGATAATTCTTTATAATATATAGGTGTCCATATAATATAATTTTCTTTTAATAATTTTAAGTCACCGTTTATATTATAATATCCGATATCTCCCGCCCCGCTTTTACAATCTAATGTAATCGCCTTTTTTTTACCGTTTATATTGATATATTTTCTTATATCAACGGTATTTTTTGGACTGACACGGTGCTTATTTTTCAAAAAGTCGGTGACTAATAGCTCAAACTCACCGCCGTTCTCGCCGTTTTTTGTTCCGCCTACGGTATGATTTTCTATGCCGCCTATATCAATACTATTCAATTGAACATTAGAACGGTTTATAAGTTTTATTAGCAAATAGGCTCTCGCCCTTTGAGTTGATACCGCTTTTGTATCGTTAATGATTTTTTGTAACAAATTTACGCTAATGTTACCATTAAAAACTTTTGAATAGTCATTTTTTCCGTTTTTTGTAATTTCATAATCAATCATAATGTAAAACCTCAATTCAAAAATATTTACAAGGTCTTTTCTGTTCCCTTGCAAGTCCTATTATATAGCCGTTTCGCCCTTTTGTCAATAGTTTTTTAAAAAAAGTTTTGAATATTTACAACCTTATACAATATATACAATACAAAAAAATTGTACTATTTAAAAAAGATACAATATAACTAAAAAAATAACTGTTCCACGCTATTCTTTTGTATAATATCACTATTTTAAGTTTAGACAGGTTGTACAAAATGCTAAATAGTGCTATAATGGAAAAGTAAAAGCGGTAAATATAAAATTTATAAAATAGATATATCTTTATGGTATATTAAAACTGCAAGTAACTATTATATTTTATATCAATATAAAATAATAATAATGTTAATGTGATAAAATTTTATGAATATACTAAAAAAATATCAATCTATCTAATCTTTTATGAGCCGATGGGGTAGGTGTTAAAACGGCGGCAGAGGGATAAAAATTTTTATCTTTTATTTTTCACTATCTATATTCCTATTTTTAAAACACGAAAAAAGCTGCGTTTGAGTGTAAATGAGCTGCGTTGCCGCTGCAAAAAATTTTAAAAATTTTTAATTTTTTTAAAAAACTATTGACTTTTAAAAAAAGTTATGTTATAATATAGTTACAAAATAAAGAAAGGAATTTTAAAAATGAAAGCTACAAAAAAAATTACAATGACAAAAAAAGAAAAGGACGCTATTATTAACGGCTTAAACCTGCTTATCGAATACGGCTATGCCTATGAAGAGATTTTCGGGTGTAGTTTGACTGATGATTATGCGGTATGTTTGCCAGATGATATGTTAGAAGGTTTTAAAGCCTCTTTAGATAGCTCTTATATTAATATTATTAAAGACTAAAATAAAAGGTGGGCAATAGCCTACCTTTTATTTTACTACAAATTGCGTCTAAACTATTAGTTAGACAAAACTTAGACGGTTGTCGTCTAAAGGTTAAAGATTAAAACTTTAGACGCAAATTTCTCTTTTAAATTTTTTTAAAAATTTTTTTAAAAAACTATTGACAAAATAATTTTTATGATGTATAATATATACATAAGATAAAGAAAAGAGGTAAAAATAAATGGTTACAATTGTTATTTCAGTTTTTGCAACTTGGCTTATAATTAGTATTTTAATTGCAATAGGTGCTACTTTTTTAGGTCAAGAGATATTGTGGGATGATTGGTTTATGTTAATCGTATGTTTTCCATACATTATAGTAGATATCCCATTTGAATTGATTGTAATAATAGTTAAAAAAATAAAAAAGAAAAGAGGTAAAAGATAATGACAGTAGGTTATACTAAAAGGATTCACGGTTCAGATATTAAAGAACACAATAAATTGTGTGAGGCTAGACGAATTCTACAAGATTTTATTTATTTTTTACAAGAAAATGAATGCGATACAAGAGGGATTGACGAAACCTTTTTTGACAATATAGGTGATATGATTGATGAAATATTTTCAGATAAAGGGCTTATAATATCTTCAGGAGATGAGGAAGAAGAATTTACCGAATTTATCATAGACTAATAAAGAAAATAAACGGTTATATAACCGTTTATTTTTTAACTAAAATTGCGTCTAAACTTTGGATTATTCCTTAGACGGAACCGTCTAAAATGAAAGTTAATAACTTTAGACGCAAATTATGTTTAAAATAACTATTGACAAAACAAAAAATGTATGATATAATTAATATATCAAATAAAGAAAGAGGTTATACATTATGGTAGCGATTATTTCAATTTTAGTGACTATGATTATTGTTGCAATTATTATAATTGTATCTTTTGTGATTACAAAAATAATTTTAGCTATTGAAAAACATTCTATTAAAAAGGATATTAGGGAAAATAGATATCTTTATGAATTTTATTTAAGGACAAGTGAAAAAAGGGAAAAGTATGGTAAAAGAGGTTGTTACATTAGAAAAAGAAAAATAGAATTAAAAAATAAAATTGATGACTATTATAACGAAATTCGCTATATGCCAAAAGATAAAGTGTCTTACACTGAAAAACAAATTGAACAGATTAAAATTTATATCAGCGAATGGGAAGCCATCTATCAACATCATTTAAGAGAATATTATAAAATTGATACTAGTCTAAGAAAATGGGAAAAATTTCATAGTTTAAGAACTTATAACGAGGAAATAATTAAGCAATTTATTGCTTAATTATTTTTTATTGAACTTTGCGTCTAAGCTTTTAGAGTAAGGTTTAGACGCTAACCGTCTAGAATTAAGATTAAGAGTTTAGACGCAAAACCGTCAAAAAAATTTTTTAAAAACTATTGACAAAATAAATTTTATAGTATATAATATATACAGAAAGTTAAGAAAACAAAAATTAAACTTGACTACAAAAAGAAAGGATATGTTATTATGTATATGGTTAATTATGACGGAAACGATAAAAAGCAAGCGATAGAAATTTCAATTGAAGATTACAACGATATTATTATCGGATTAAGTGCATTAGCAAAATTTGATGATTTTTATTGTAATGCTTTTGGTGAATCCTGGGCGAGAGAAATTGATTGTATTCCGCCAGCCGACTTAATGAGAGAGTTTATAACGGCTTGTATGTTTAATGAAAATATAATTACAGACAGAGAAAAAAATTGTCACGAAAAAGTCAGAATATATTAAAAAGGGCGATTTCGCCCTTTCTTTTTGTTATAGTTTGCGTCTAAATTACCATAATAGTTTAGACGCTAACCGTCTAAAAACAAAATTAGAAGTTTAGACGCAAAATTTGTTCTTTAAAATTTTTCAAAATTTTTTAAAAAAACTATTGACAAAATAATTTTTATAGTGTATAATATATACATAAGATAAAGAAAGAGGTGAAAGCAATGACCGCTGGAGCATTTGTACTTATAATATATTTTATGTTCTTATTTCTTTTTACCCTCGCAAATCGTTAATTTGTGCAATTAAAAATATTTATAATTATAAAAAAATATAATTCAAAATACAGAAAGGACAGATAATAATGGAAGCAACTTTTATTAAAAAATTAGTAATTACAAGGAGTGAGATTGAAACAATCAAAAAAGGTCTTGAAAAACTTGAAGAATTTATGGATAAAACAGAAGAACTGGAACTTGACCTTTTTGAGGAGTGGGAATTGAATACTGTTTCACGATGGTTAAATGATGTGAGCGATGAGGATTTCATCTTTAATCATAATGAGAGCATTACAATTAAAGAAGCGGAATAATCCGCTTCTTTTTTTACTTTGATTTGCGTCTAAAAAATTAACCTTAGACGGCAACCGTCTAAAACTATTTAGCAAAAAGAAAGTTTAGACGCAAAAGTCGCCAAAAATTTTTTAAAAATTTTTTTCAAAAAACTATTGACTTTTTAAAGTTTTTGCTATATAATATATACATAAGGTAAAGAAAGGAAAGATAAAAAACTTAAAAAACTTTTTAAAAAAATTTTAAAAAAGTTTTAAAAAACCATTGACAAATAAAAAAATCTATGATATAATAAGTACAGAAAGTTAAGAGATTAACTTTTAAATAAAAATAGGGTTGCGACCTAACGCTAAAAAGAAAGGATTTATTATGACAAACAGAGAATTTTTGAACAGCGTAATTAACAACAACATTGACACCGCCGTTATTGATTTTGCCGAAAATCAGCTTGCAAAGCTTGATGAACGCAACAAAAAGCGTTCAAGTACAATGAACGCAAGACAGAAAGAGAACGAAAGCATTAAGACTGAAATTGTTGACTTTATCAAGGAAAACGGTCAGAGTGTTGTCGCAAGTGAAATCGGCGAACAGTTCGGCTTTTCTACTCAGAAAGCAAGTGCGTTGCTCAGACAGCTTGCTGAAAGTGGTACGCTTGCCGTTGACACCGTAAAAATTCCAAAAAAGGGCAAGGTAAAGGCTTATAGCCTTGCGGATAATGAGGTTACTGCGGACACCGAAAACGAGTTTGTAGAGGTAGAAAGATGAAAAAGAATGAAACATCAAACAGGATTGGCAATATGTTTGTAGATGTAGGGTATAATACCGCCATACACGCACATATAGTATATGATACTGAAAATAAAGTTATGTACGCTGTTCTTAATAGCGAGTATATGATTGTACTTGTTGACGAAAATGGTAAACCAAAACTTTGGAATGAATGAAAGAGAGGTTTTAAAATAACATAAGTAAAAATAAGGTGGGCAACAGTCCACCTTATTTTTTATCTAAATTTGCGTCTAAAATATTAAATAAAAGTTTAGACGCTAACCGTCTAAAATCAACTTTAAAATAAAAAGTTTAGACGCAAAAATTATCTTGAC